>Ga0207653_10000167_pt1 | contig 46404 bp, 47 predicted proteins | sample KBSK5251metaG_FD_184341 | JGI IMG/M metagenome (GOLD analysis project Ga0207653, IMG submission 184341) | Corn, switchgrass and miscanthus rhizosphere microbial communities from Kellogg Biological Station, Michigan, USA - KBS K5-25-1 metaG... | ecosystem: Host-associated > Plants > Roots >... | reverse complement strand
GGATCGTCGCACCGACGAGGCCGGTGAAGGTCAGCGGCAGCAGGCCGCCGAACCAGCCGTTCCCGAAGTGGTACGGGATCGAGAGCGAGGTGTAGCGGACCTTGGCGCGGAAGTACTCGACCAGGAAGGCCGCGATCGGTCCGTAGACCATGGTCACGTAGATCACCTGGATCCACACCAGGCCGACGAGCAAGAGCGTGTCGGGACTCGCCTTGGTGATCAGACCGGTCGGCCCGTACTCCACGTGCGCCGCGTCGTACATCGCGTGATAGATCGGGATGTACGTGATCGCGGCGATGAGGCAGCCCGCGAGGATGATCACCTTGCGGCCGATCTTGTCCGAGAGCCAGCCGAAGACCAGGAAGAACGGCGTGCCGAGCGCGACGGCCCACAGCATGATCGTGTACGACTGCGTGAAGGTGAGCTTCAGGTACGACGTCATGAAGAAGTTCGCCTGGAACTGGCCCTGGTACCAAACGACACCCTGGCCGGCCGTAAGGCCCAGCAGGACGAGGAGGATCGTGCCGATCTTCCGGCCGCTGAAGCTCTCCTTGGCCCAGTTGCCCGCACCAGTGACCGACTGATTCGCGGCCTTGAGGCGCGCGAACAGCGGCGTCTCGCGAAGACGGATGCGGATGTAGAGCGCGACGATGAGAAGCAAAGCGCCGAGGATGAACGGGTACCGCCAGCCGACGCTCGCGAAGTCCGCGGTCGCCATCGTCGTGCGGAAGTACAGGATGACCGCGAGTGCGAAGAAGAAGCCGAGTGTCGCGGTCGTCTGGATCCACGAGGTGTAGAGACCGCGCTTGTTGTCAGGTGCGTGCTCCGCGACGTAGATCGCGGCACCACCGTATTCACCGCCGAGCGCGAGACCCTGGATCAAGCGCAGGACCACGAGCCCGATCGGCGCGAGAAGACCGATCGACGCGTACGTCGGCAGGAGACCCATGAGGACCGTCGAAAGGCCCATCGCCGTGATCGTCACGAGGAACGTGTACTTGCGTCCGATGATGTCGCCGAGAGCGCCGAAGATGACGGCGCCGAACGGTCGAACGAGGAAACCCGCCGCATATGCGGCGAACCCGGAGAGCTGCACCGCGGTCGGGTTGTCACCCGGGAAGAAGAGCGGTGAAAGGAACGGAGTAAGCGTCGCGTAGAGATAGAAGTCGTACCACTCGACGATGGTCCCTGCGGACGCCGCGGTGATGACGAACGGAAGCCCGTAGGTCGGTTTGGTCATCGTCGCTGCGCCCGCTCTAGTCGTTGCCAAGATCCACCCCCTCCGCCTAATCGCTGAAGCGGTATTTCTGGGGCACGGGCGCGCCCACGTCAACTCGCCCGTTCAACAGGCGAAAGCGCCTTGCTCGCTTGGTCGGCTATTCCTCCTTGCCGGAGGCGGACGCGGTCCGGATCGAGTCGACGACCGTCGCGTCCGCGAGCGTCGTCGTGTCGCCGAGCGGCGTGCCGTTCGCGATGTCGCGGAGCAGGCGCCGCATGATCTTTCCCGAACGGGTCTTCGGCAGCTCGGGCGTGAACATGATCGTCTTCGGCCGGGCGATCGAGCCGATCTTGCCGACGACGTGCTCGCGCAGCTCCTTCGAGAGCCCTTCGCCGGCATCCTTACCACCGCGGAGCGTTACGAACGCGAAGATCGCCTGGGTCGTCACCGGGTCCTCGCGGCCGATGACGGCGGCCTCAGCGACCGCCGGATGCGACACGAGCGCCGACTCGACCTCCGTCGTCGAGATGCGGTGACCGGAGATCTTCATGACGTCGTCGACGCGACCCATGAGCCAGAAGTACCCCTCCTTGTCGCGGCGCGCGCCGTCGCCGGCGAAGTACCGGCCGGGGTACTTGCTCCAGTACGTCTCGCGGTAGCGCTTGTCGTCCTTGTAGATGCCGCGGAGCATCGCGGGCCACGGCTTCGTGAGTACGAGGTACCCCGCGCCGCCGAGCGGGACCGTCTTGCCGTCCTCGTCGACGACGTCGGCGCCGACGCCCGGGAACGGGAACGTCGCGCTTCCCGGCTTTGTCGTGGTGATGCCCGGTAGCGGAGTGATGAGGATCATGCCCGTCTCTGTCATCCACCACGTGTCGACGATCGGACAGCGCTCGCCTCCGATGTTCTCGTGGTACCAGAGCCATGCCTCCGGGTTGATCGGCTCACCCACCGACCCGAGCAGGCGCAGCGACGACATGTCGTGCTTCTTCGGATAGTCGGCCCCCCACTTCATGAACGTGCGGATCGCGGTCGGCGCGCAGTAGAGGATCGAGACCTTGTACTTCTCGATGATCGACCACCAACGGTCCTTGTCGGGGAAGTCGGGCGTTCCCTCGTACATGACGCCGGTCGCGCCGTTCGCGAGCGGCCCGAACACGATGTAGCTGTGACCGGTGACCCAACCGATGTCGGCGGCGCACCAGTACACGTCCTCGTGCTTGATGTCGAAGATGAGCTTGTGCGTCGTCGCGACGCCCGCGAGATATCCGGCCGACGTATGCACGATGCCCTTCGGCTTTGCCGTCGTGCCGGATGTGTAGAGGAGGTAAAGCATGTGTTCGCTCTCGAGCGACTCGGCGGGGCACTCGGGCTTTTGCTTATCGACGAGCTCGTGCCACCAGACGTCACGGCCGATCGTCCACGGCACATCCTGTTTGGTCCGACGAACGACGAGGACCTTCTCGATGGTCTTTGCCTGAGCGACCGCGTCGTCGGCATTCTTCTTGAGCGCAACGGTGCTCCCCTTGCGGTATCCGCCGTCCGCGGTGATGAGGACCTTCGCCTCGGAGTCGTTGATGCGGCCCGACAGGGCCTCAGCTGAGAAGCCGCCGAAGACGACGGTGAACGGTGCCCCGATGCGCGCGCACGCGAGCATCGCGGCCGGCAGCTCGGGGATCATCGGCATGTAGATCGCGACGCGGTCGCCCTTGCGGACGCCCAACTCCTTCAGCGCGTTGGCGCACCGGCAGGTCATCTCGAGGAGGTCGCGGTACGTGAGGGTCCGCGTGTCCCCAGGCTCGCCCTCCCAGTAGTAGGCGACCTTGGTCCCGCGGCCGGCCTTGACGTGACGGTCCAGGCAGTTCTCGGAGACGTTCAGCTCACCGCCGAGGAACCACTTCGCGTACGGCGCCTCCCACTCGAGGACCTTCTCGAACGGCTTCCGCCAGTAGAGCTCCTTCGCCTGCTCCGCCCAGAACCCCTCCAGGTCACGCTCCGCGCGCTGATAGACAGCGGCGTCCTTCGCGTTCGCCTTGGCGGCGAAGTCGGGTGGCGGAGGGAACCGGCGGTCCTCCTGGGCGAAGGTCTCGAGCGCGGTGGTGCTCTTGGTGTCGCTCGCCATCGCTTCCACCCCCGTCTTTGTCTGGGTGCCCGAGTATGCGACTAGATCGCGGTCGCCGTTCCTTGGTCGAGAGCCCGCAGATGGGCGATGTAGTGGTTCGGCAGGGTGAGGAGCCACCCGAAGCAGTTCAGGTCCCCGTAGTACGGATGGCGGGCGGTCGCACCGGTGTTCGGTTCCGCCGGAAACTCGGCGCGTAGGCGGCGCAGGGCCCCAGCGGCCTTCTCGGCGAGCGCGGAGATGCCCGGCCGGGTCACGGCCGACGCGGCCGGTCGCGGCTGACCTGTCGAGCCCGCTTCTTGTCCCTGAGCGAGACGAAGGGCGATCAGCGAGACGCCGCGCTCGATGATCAGGAGGTGGACGGCGATCTGACCGATCCCCCAGTCGTCGTCCGAACCCTCGGCGAGGTCTGCGTCGGTCGCATGTTCGACCCGCGAGAGGAGTCGCGCGCGCCAATCGTCGGTCCCCTCGGCGAGGAGGCGGATAGTCTCACTGACCCAGGCCGGACGGTCCGGCGGGTCATCGGTTACGGTGAGCGTCACAACAACGCATATTGCGCCGTTCGTGTGTGAGAATGCGGCGCGAGTTGGCCGAAAGGCCGCACAGGAGGACGATGTGGCGGGGATCTCAAAGTCGGAAACACTGAATCGGCTCTCGGAGAAGACGCAGCTGACCAAGAAGCAGGTGGGCCTGGTTCTCGAGGAGCTCGCGGCCCTGGCGTACAAGGAAGCCCGTAACGGCTTCACTTTCCCAGGCGTCGGCAAGCTCGTGATCGTGGACCGCAAGGCGCGCCTTGGCCGCAACCCAGCTACCGGCGAGACGATCCAGATCCCGGCGAAGCGCGTGCTCAAGTTCCGGATCGCCAAGCAGGCGAAGGACTCGACCCTAGCCAAGCGCGGCAAGTAGAAAGCCCGAACTAGCACTCTTTTCCGCGAGGTCCTTCATCGCGCGCCGGTGAAGGACCTCGCGCTGCCGTTCCTGGCATCTGCTACGTTCTGAACGTTCAGATGAAACAGAACCAGGCGAAGATGACGGCGGCGCAGCACAGTTTCGTCGATCACATGGGCCAGCAGATGGTCGGCTGGAACCTCCCCCGCACGACAGGACGCGTTTGGGCGTACCTCCTCATGCGCGGTGAAGCCGCGGTGCTGGACGAGATCGCGCGCGACCTGGACGTCGCCAAGAGCGGCGCCAGCGTGGGCGCACGACAGCTGGTCGCGTTCGGTCTCGCGCGCAGCACCGGCGAACGTGGCAGTCGCCGAGTGCTCTTCAGCGCGATCGACAACATGGAGGCGATGTTCGCCGCTCGTAGCGAGAGCGCGCGCTCACTTCAGCGGCTCCTGCTCGAGGGCGCGCGCGCCGCATCGACGTCCGGAACACGCGCGACGTTGACCGATATGGCGTCGGGCATCCAGGAGATCCTCGAACGCGAGAGCGCTGCGCTCGGTGCGCGGAGGAAGGGGAAACGGACGTGACAGAGGCCATCGAGGCGCAGGGACTCACCAAGGACTACGGCAATGGTCGAGGGATCTTCGATCTCGACCTCACGGTCGCGGACGGCGAGGTGTTCGGTTTCCTCGGGCCGAACGGCGCGGGCAAGACCACGACGATCCGGCAGCTGATGGGACTGATCCATCCGACGCGCGGGTCAGCGCGGATCTTCGGACTCGACTGCGACCGCGACTCGGTCGCCGTGAAACGAAAGGTCGGCTACTGCCCTGGAGAGCTCCCCCAGTTCGGCGGCTGGCGTGGCTCCGAGATCGTCGCGTACGTTGCCGGTCTTCGAGAAGATGTCGACAACGCGACCATCAAAGCGCTCGCCGAACGGCTCGATCTCGATCTCGGACGGAAGTATCGCGAGTACTCGCACGGCAACAAGCAGAAGCTCGCTCTCGTCCTCGCGTTCATGCACAAGCCACTTCTCGTGATCCTCGACGAGCCGACGTCCGGTCTCGACCCACTGGTCCAGCAGGAGTTCTACGGCATCGTGCGTGACGCGCGGAGCGCTGGGTCGACGATCTTCGTGTCATCGCACGTGCTCTCCGAGGTCGAGCACATCTGTGACCGCGTCGGGATCGTCCGCGAAGGTCGCCTCGCGACGGTCAGCAAGCTGGAAGAGCTCGTCGGCATGCGGGCGTTCCACGTCGAGATCGAATTCGCCGACATCGTGCCGACCGAGCAACTGAAAGGCATCCCGGGTTTCGAACAGGTCCGTGTGGAGGATCACCGGGCCAGCGGCATCCTCCGGGGCAGCTTCGAACCGCTCATGTCGGCGCTGGCGTCGCGTCGGGTGATCGGTCTCGTGAGCCGAGAGCCGAGCCTCGAGGAGATCTTCCTCACCTACTACCAGGCAAAGCCGTGACGCTCTTTCGCATCGCCCTGAAACAGCAGCGGACCGGACTCATCGCGATGACGCTCATGAGCGTGGTCGGGGGAGTGCTCAACGCGCTCGGCTTCGTTCAGGTCGCGGGCACGTCGCAGACGGAGCGGCTCGCGTTCGCCCGCTCGATGGAGGTCCTCGGCGCCCAGCTGTCGTACATGCTGCCCATCCCAGAGCGTCTGGACACGCTCGCCGGATACCTGCAGTGGCGCTACTTCGGCTTGATCGCCCTGGTCCTCAGCATCTGGGGCGTCATCTCGTCCACTGGCAGCGGTCGAGGGGACGAGGAGCGTGGACTGGTCGAGCAGTGGCTCGCCGCGGGTGCGAGTCGCGCGCGATATGTCGCGACGCGCGTTCTCGTCTTCATCCTGGTCGCGATGTTCGCGATCGCTGCGACGATGGTGATCACGTACGTCGTGGGCACCGGCGCGGGAGAGCCACTTCCTGTGGCGGGCATGGCCGCAATGGGACTCGACATCCTTGTCACGACGCTCGTCTGTTTCGGGATCGGGCTTGTAATCGCACAGCTTGTGACGACGCGCCGTGCGGCCGGATTCGGCGCGGCCGGTCTGGTACTCGCCCTCTTCCTCATCAACGGCGCGAGCCGGACCGCGGATTTGGGGCCGGTCCGCTGGCTGTCGCCCTTCTACTTGTACGAACGCAGCAAACCTCTCACGGGCGACGGATCCCTCGACTTCGGCGCGGTATCCGCCCTGACGGTCGCGGCGTTCGTGCTCATCGCGGTCGCGGTCACCGCGTTCGTTCGACGCGACCTCGGCGGAACTGCGGTCACCCGCGCGTCGCGGACGAGCCGGCCGACCATGGCGCCCTCCCGTGATCCCCTCCTGCGGCTTCCGGTCGTGGCGTTACTTCGTCAGCAGTGGCTGTGGATCAGCACGTGGCTCGTCGGCCTGACCGCTCTGAGCGCCTTCCTCGCTTCGATCATCAAGACGGTCATCGATACGCTCACCACGTCGTCGACGCCGGTCATGCGGGAATACTTCCAACGCGCCGGACTGAGCGGCTACGACTCGTTCGTCGGCGCGATCTGGCTGTCCACGATCATGCTGATCCTGTCCGCGTACGCGATCGTCCAGGTGCAGAGCTGGTCCGCGGACGACGCGGAGGGCAGACTCGCCACGGTCCTCTCCGCGCCGGTCTCGCGTGGCCGCGTGATCCTGGAGCGACTCGTCGCGCTGCTTGTCGCGGTCGGACTCATCTGCGCCGCCGCCGGGATCGCCGTGTACCTGGTGACGACGTCGCAGGCGATCGAGATCGATGGGTCGAAGCTGGCGCTCGCGACCGCTCTCCTCGTGCTCATCCCGCTTGCGTTCGCCGCGATCGGCCAGCTGCTCGCGGTGTGGCGACCGCGCAGTGCGCTGGTGCTGCTCTCGACGATCGCCGTCGCGAGCTACTTCCTCGTGCAGTTCACGCCGCTCTTCGGCTGGCCCGAGTGGGTCGCGAACCTCTCGCTCTTCTCGCTGTACGGTATGCCGATGGGCGGTGAGGTGAACTGGAGCGGCATCGCCGGTCTGATCGGCGTGACGGTCGTTGGGACGATCGGCGCTCTCTTCGCGGTCCAGCGTCGCGACGTTGGCGCCTAGCGCACCGGGGCCCAACGTCCCGTTCCCGCCGCAGGAGGCGGAGCTGGTCGAGGAGATCCCGGCCGGCCCGAAGTGGCAGTACGAGCCGAAGTGGGATGGCTTCCGCGGCGTCCTCGAGAACGACAACGGCGAGCTCGCCCTCTGGAGCCGCAACGGACGGCCGCTCCTTCGCTACTTCCCCGAGCTGCGCCCGCTCGGCGATCTCCTGCCGCCACACTCAGCGCTCGACGGCGAGATCGTCATCGAGCGCGACGGGCATCTGGACTTCGACGCGATGCAGAACCGCCTTCATCCGGCGGAGTCGCGCATCAGAAAACTCGCCGCGGAAACGCCGGCTACGTTCATCGCGTTCGACGTGCTGCTTTGGAACGGCGAGCCTCTCCACACGCTCCCGCTGACCCAGCGCCGCGCGAAGCTGCTCGAAGTGGCGAAGGGCTTCACGCTTTCGCTGACGACCACCGACATCGCGACCGCGAAGCACTGGCTGGAGCGGCTCGAGGTGATCGGACTCGACGGCATCATCGCGAAGCGCGTCGATAGCGCGTACAAGCCGGGATCACGCGAGGTCGTGAAGAAGGTGAAGTACCACAAGACCTGCGACTGCGTGATCGTCGGCTACCGGACCAACGGCGAGAAGATCGCGAGTCTCTTGCTGGGCCTCTACCGCGAGGACGGCACGCTCGACTTCGTCGGCCACACCTCCGGCATCGCCGGTCCTCTTCAGAAGCAGCTGCAGCAGATGCTGCCGCCGTTGAAAGAGACGGGGCATCTCGGCTTCGACCCCAGCGAATGGGGCCGCACACCCGACGCCGGTTCGCGCTGGTCCCAGGGCAAGGATCTCCCGTGGCACGAGATCAGGCCAGAGCTGGTGTGCGAGATCCGCTACGACAAGATGGAGGACGAGCGCATCCGCCACGGCACGCGCTTTCTCCGCTTCCGCCCGGACAAGGATCCCAAGCAGTGCACCTGGGATCAGGTCCGCGCGCAGCCGAAGAGCGGCGACCCGGTGCTCGCTGAGCTGCTCAGCAGCTAGCGCAACAGCTCGTCACGCGCGTGGACGAGCGCAGTGCGCTCGCGCTCACGCTCGAAGCTCCAGCCCTGCCAGTCCGGGCGACGGTCTTCGTCGCGCCGCGACAGCGCGATGCGCAGCAGAATGTCGGCGTAGAGCCGCTGGCTCAGCGGAAGACGTGGGAACGCATCCACCAGCTCGACGATCGCGCCGCCACCGAGCGTGACGAGGGTGTCTGCGTCGAGGTCTCGCGCCGCATCGGCGGGGAGGCCCGACGGATCGAGGATGCGCGCGATGTTCTGGCGCGCGACGAACGCCGAAGGACCGATGACGTTCACGGCGAGCGCGACGAGCACCGCGGCCATCGCGAGCGGCTGCAGCGAGAAGAACATCAGACCTCGGGCCACGCACCACGCGAAGATGACGAGCGCAAGAGCGAGGAACGCGATCGCGGCGTTCGCGTAGAAGCGGAGCTCCGTCCAGCCGTAGGCCTGCTGATAGAGGTCGAGCCGGTACCACGCGGATGCGAGCACGACCGCGGTGAGCGCGAGCAACGTCAGCGCGGCAACAAGGTACGCACGACCGCGACCGTGCACCGCGAGCTCGAGCCCGAACAGCAGCGCACCGACGAGCGCCACCGCGCCAATGAGCTCGAAGAAGCCGCGTCGTGCGTATGCGCTGTACGTGATCGCCGCGGCGTCGAGCGTGTTGCGGCCGCCGAAGAGATACGCGAGCTGCAACGTCACGAAGATCGCGAACAAGGCGGCGATGAGCGCGAGCGTCACTGTCGCCGTCTCCGGTGCGAGGAGAGAACGCACCTGTGACACGACGTGGTCGCGCGGGACGCGGTACAGCGCGGCCAGAGCGCCCGCAGTGGGCCACGCGACCGCGAGTGCGATGAACAGCCGGCCGGGTGTCTCACCCAGGAACTCGGCGATCCGCTTGAGGTCGAAGACGTTCTCAAGCGACCGCGCGAACACGGCATCGGCGGACGAGAACAACACCGCGAACACGACGACGAACGGGACGGCCAGACCGACGCCGCCAAGATAACCAGACGCGCCGGCGAATCGCTTCGGCACGATGCGCAGTCGCGGCCAGGCCGGAAGCAAGACGTCGGCTGCGCCGAGGAGCAGGCGCTCGCTGAGCGACCAAGCCTCTCTGATCAATCCGACGGCGGGGAGCGCGCTTACGCGAACGCCGCTCCACGCGGCGACCGTCGCGGTCACGAGACCGAACGCGGCGAGAACGTCGAATGCGAGAAGCGGCGCGTCGGCACGGATCGCGCAGAACGCCGCGAACGCGAGCGCGCTTGCCGGCAGCCAGAGATCGCGCCTGTGAAACGCAAGCGCGTTGTCGCGCAGCGTCCACGCCGCGGCGAGGAACAACACGGTGAGCAGCAGCGCGTTCAGCCCCAGCGGCTGGTGGAAGAACAGGAACTGGGCGGCCACCCCGAGCAGTGAGGCGAGCGTGACCGCAGCCAGCGCCCGGCGTTGGAGCATGCGGGCATGGTCCGGGGGTCCGACGCCGGCGTCATCGCGCATGGGAGACACGTACGAGTTAGCCATCCCACAAGTGAGACGACGGCGACACGCGCGGCCGGTACTCTCGGGGACGTGCGGATCCAGAACGCCCAGCGCGTGTCCGAGGCGATCCAGACCCTGAGCGCTGGCACGTCGCTCGACACGCTCGTCGACCGCCTCTACGACCTCACCGATGGAACGCTGGCGCTCGATCGCGCGACGCTGCATCGCATCGCGCGCGGCAAGACGCAGGTCGCCCGCGCGATCGATTCACCCGAGGAATGCATCCGCCTCTACTTCGCGCTCATGATCCTCGGCTGCGAGCGCGAGCTCTCTGTGACGTCGATCGCCGAAGAGGGTCACGCCGTACTCGCCGGGTTCGTCGGCGAGCCGCTCGCGTCGCTGATCTTCCGCGACCTCGCGGCGACGCTGCCAAAGCTCACCGACCGCAACACGCTCAGGGAATATCTCGAGGAGGGTCTGCGCGTATGGCTACCGAAATGATCACCGGGCGCCCGCGCGCCGAGAGCCACACCCTCCGCGCTGAGGAGGAGCGGCTGCGCGCACACCTCGAGCAGCAGCTTCGCGTGCGCACGCGTTTCGCCGCGCTGTCCGACGTCCGCGCCCTCCTCGTGAGCTCCGATCGCGCCGATCGGCCGAAGAGCCTCGTCGTGAGCTCGCAGGCGAGCGTCGCGGAACGCATCTACCTGTACGTCCACGTCGCGGCGCACATCGCTCTAGGTCACAACCTTCCGCTCGTCACGATCGTCGAGGGCGCACCGGGTGTAACGCGCTTCACCGACGCGTCGCGGCACCGCGAGGCCGAGGAGCTGGCGCGCGCGATCTGGTGGGGCCAGACGGACAAGGGCGGACTGCTTGGCGCACCTGCGTTCGCGCAGCGCCATCCCCTTCTGCGGCGCCTGCTCGCGAGCGAGGCGGCACGCGGCGCGATCCGCTCGCTGTTGATCGGGATGCGACACGTCTACTACGACCTCCGCGTCGAACGCGCACTCGCCGGGAGCCGGCTCGCGGCGTGGCTGCGCGACGCGCTTTGCCTGACCGCGGTCGTCTGCGTCGCGCCCCAGCTCTCGGACTAGCGGCGATCGCGCGGCTCTGAGCGCACGGCTGCTCGCGGCGGCGATCGCCGTCGGCATCGCGTGGGCCGTCGTCGCATCAGGAGTCCATCTCGCGGTCTTTCGTGGCCTGTTGCCCTCATACGATCAGCGGTCGTTTCCGCTCGCGCTTGTGGTCGTTGACCTGCCACTCCTCGTCGGGCTCTACGTCGAGACGGCGCTTGGCCGTGGCTCCATCGCGTTCGCGGAGGTCATCGCGGCGTCGCTCGTCTCAGGAGTGCTTCTGGCGATCGGTCTGACTGCACTGCTCGTTCGCGCTCGACGCGCGATAAGGTAGACCCGTGCGTGCCGCGCTGGCGGGCATTGGAGCCTCAAGCCTCGTCAGCGCCGTGCTCACCGCGATCGCGTTCGAGCTGTACTTCGATCAGGTCCTCGTGTTCCCGCCCGGCCCGCCGCGTTTTGAGCCCATCGGCTTCGTGTCGTATGGAGTCGGAGCGTTCGTGGCAGCGCGGCTCGGCGGTTGGCGGGCGGTGGGCGGCCTCCTCCTATTCATCGCTATTGGGTTCGGACACTCACTGCCGTTCTGGTTCGTGCGGGGGTTCAATGGACCGGACGCGGACTTCTTCGTCGGACCGGCCTGGGCGCTTGGCGGCCTGACGTTCGGAGCGGCGTTCGCGTTCCTGCGGCAAGCCGCGCCGCTGCTGACAACGATGTTCGCGGCCGCCGGTCTCTACGCCATCGGTCGTCTGGTGTGGGGGGTGATCTTTGACCTCGTATATGGCGTCACGTGGACGGGCGGCGCGCGTCCGGAATGGATGAACTGGCTGGACCTGAGCGGCGCGATCTGGAGCGCAGGTCTCGGCATCGCCGTCGGACTCCGGTATGGCCCGTGGCTCACACGTCTGGAGCTCGCGACGGTGGCCATCGGCGCGGCGTTGACGTCGGCGGTCATCGTCGCGCATCAGGGCTGGATGTCCTGGGGCGATGGTCCGACGTTCTTCCTCAGCATGGCGAGCGGCGTGATCGGCGGGTTGGGGATACTCGTCGGGGCCACGGTGGCGCGGCTACGGGATCAAACCTCGTCTTTGGGTTTCGCTTCTTCGTTCTAGAGCCCGAGATACGCCTTCCGAACGGTCTCCAACCCGCGGACCTCGCGTGCTGGCCCTTCGATCTCGACGCGGCCGTGGCTCATGACGTACGCGTAGTCGCTCACAGCGAGCGACATCTGCACGTTCTGCTCGACGAGCAGCATCGTCAGGCCCTCCCGCTTGAGCGTACGGATGATCTCGAAGAGGTTCAGGACCAAGAGCGGAGAGAGCCCGAGCGATGGCTCGTCGAACATGAGGATCCTGGGCTTGGCCATGAGGCCGCGCGCGATCGCGAGCATCTGCTGCTCGCCCCCCGAGAGCGTTCCGGCGAGTTGCTTCGGTCGCTCTGCCAACCGTGGAAAGAGACCGAAGACGTGAGAGAGCGTCGTCGCCATTGCCGCTCGCGCGCGCGCCGGCGTGGCCCCCATCTCGAGGTTCTCGAGCACCGTCATCGTGGAGAAGAGCTGTCGACCTTCCGGGACCAGGACGATGCCGCGCTCGGCTTTCTCGTGCGCCGCCAGCCTGGTGATCGGGTGATCGTCAAACGTAACGCTGCCCTTCCAGACCGGCAGCAGACCCATGACAGCGCGGAGCAGGGTCGTCTTTCCCGCCCCGTTCGAGCCGAGGAGGGTCGTGAGCTGTCCCTCTCGCAGCTTCAGTGACGCGCCCCAGAGGATCTGGACCTCGCCGTACCCGGTCTCCACCATTTCGACGCCGAGCGTGCTCACGCGCCCTCCTCGAGGAATCGCTCCGCGATCTTCGGGTCGCCCAGGTACGCCTCGATGACCTTCGCGTCGCTCAGCACCTCGGCCGGAGTGCCCTCCGCGATCTTCTTTCCGTAGTCGAGCACCACGACACGATCGGAGATGTTCATGACTGCGTGCATGAGATGCTCGATCATGATCACGGTCACGCCCTGGTCGCGGATGCGCCGGAACACGCTCAGCATGTCCGCGACCTCCTGCGGATTCAAGCCGGCAAGGACTTCATCGGCAAGCAGCAGCCGTGGCTTCGCGGAGAGCGCACGCGCGAGCTCGAGACGCTTCTTCTGCGCCACGTTGAGCTTGCCGGCCGGCAGATCTGCCTTCTCGGCAAGACCGAGCTCGGCGAGCACGCCGTCCGCGACTTTTGTCGCCTCGACGAGTCCGAGCCCCTCCCGTCCGAAGCACGCTCCCACCGTCGCGTTCGCCCGGACCGACAGGTCGTTGAGTGGTCGCACGACCTGATGCGCGCGGGCCACTCCGCGGCGCGCGACCTCGTACGGCGCGAGCCCGGTGATGTCCTCGCCCGCGAACATGATCTGACCGCGACGCGGCCGGTACACACCATTGATCGCATTGAAGAGGGTGGTCTTCCCCGCGCCATTCGGTCCGATGAGACCGACGATCATCCCCTCGTCGACGTTGAATGACGCCCCGTCCACGGCAACGAGACCGCCGAACGCGATGGTGAGGTCCCGCACTGAAAGGATCACTGGATGTATCCACGGAGGACAGGGAAGCGGTTGCGTAGCCATCCGACCAGCCCGGCCGTGACGAACAGCACGGTGAGAAGAAGGAGCAGACCGGCGATCGCGAGCTGGAAGTTCGCGAACGTGGCGCTGGTGATCAGGAACCCGCGAAGCCATTCGTAGACGGCTGCGCCGACGATCGGTCCGGCGACCGTGCCGATCCCGCCGAGCACGACCATGACCAGCGATTCGATCGAGCGCAGCAGATCGAAGGCCTGCCCGGGCTCGATGATGCCGTTCTTGAAGAAGAAGATCGCCCCTGCGAGGGCCGGGAAGAACGCCGAGATCACATAGGCGATGACCTTCGCGCGCGCGGGATCGATGCCGACGACCATCGCGACGTCCTGGTCCTCCCGGATCGCCATGAGTGCGAGGCCGAACTTCGATCGCTTGATCGCATAGCTCGCCACGATCGTGCCGATCGCGATGGCGGCCATTGCGTAATACGCGAGCTGGGCGGCCTCCCGAGCTCCCCCGTAGGCGCTGTAGATGGAGAAGTTGAAGAACATGCCGACGGCGCCGCCGAACGGCTCGAAGTTCGTGACGAACGACCGCATCGCCTCGTTGATGCCGATCGTCGCGAGCGCGAAATACGCGCCACGCAGCCGCAGGATCGGTATGCCGATGAGCGCCGCGATCAGCGCCGCCGGGAGAGCCCCCGCGACGGCCGCGAGGAGCACGTGCACCCCGAAGCTCTGCATGAGCCAGAAGGCGATGTACCCGCCGATGCCAAAGAACACGATGTGCCCGAAGGACACATACCCCGTGTAGCCCATGATGATGTTGATGCTGGACGCGAGCGTGACAAGCATGAAGACGAGGAACAGCTCCTCACGCAGCGACGGATTGTTCGTGACGATCGGGATCGCGGCCACGATCGCGAGGAGCAGCAGGATCGCCGGGAGGAATGGCGCTCGCACGCTTCTCATGCGCGCGAGCCCAAAAGACCCGACGGCCGGACGAGCAGGACGAGCACGAAGATGACGTATTCCAGGACTGGGACCCACGAGACCGGAATGAATACCGTCGCCACGCCTTCGAGCAGCCCGAGCGCAATGCCACCGACGAGGGCTCCCGTCGGATTGCCAAGTCCACCGAGCACGACGATGACGAACGACTTCACTTCGTAGGTGGTGCCCGACAGGATCGTGAACGAGAAGAGCGTGGATAGGAGTCCGCCTGCGGTCATCGCCAGCGCGGTGCCGATGCCGAACGCGAGCGCGAGCATTCGACGCGAATCGATGCCCATGAGCTCAGCGGCGTTGCGATTGTTGGCGACGGCGCGGATCGACTTGCCCACGCGTGTCCGGAACAGGAGCGCGTAGAGTCCCGCCGCGACGACGATCGATATGAGCACCGAGACGATGTGCGTGCCGAGGACCGTGATCCCGCCGCCACGCAGCGCTCCAAGATCGACGTCGACGGCGCGCGGCGTCGTGGTGAAGATCACGGTGCCGATACCGATGATCATGAGATTCACCGAGAAGGTTGCGAGGAGCGTGGTGAGCTCCGGCGCGTTGATGACGCGATCAACGGCGATGAAGTAGATCGCGACGCCGAATACAAGTCCGAGCACGAGCACGAGCGCTAGCGCGATGTATGGGTTGAGGCCGAAGGTCTGGCTCAGGACGAGCACTGCGAACATCCCGAGGGCGATGACCGGTCCGTGCGCGAGGTTGATAACCTTCATGACGCCGAAGATGAGCGTGAGGCCCATCGCGGCGAGCCCGTAAACGAAGCCGAGCATGAGTCCGTCGATCGCCGATGGAATGAGGGCGTCGAGGCTCATGCCCGGCCTGTTCTACTCTTTCGTTCGGTTACTTGCGAAGTTGGGCGTCGCTGGATTTCGCCTCGAGCGGCCAAACGATCTGCGTGCCGAGCTTCCCCGCAGCGTCCTTCTGCCACTGGACGTAGACCATCTCGTGGGCGACCTGTTTGCCGTGGGCCTTCGGGTCGGTCGAGAACTTGACCCGCCCAAAGAACGTCATGATGTCGAGCTTGTCGAGCGCAGCACGGACTTTCTCGGCGTCTGTGCTCTGCGCATCCTCAAGGGCCTTCTGAAGCATGAGGCCGGCGGCGAAGCCCCCAGCCACGTGGTACGAGGGCACGACGTTGAACTTGGCCGTGTACGCCTTGGTGAATCCGTCGACGGTGATCCCGTAATACGGGATGCTGAGAGCCTTCGCACCGGCCTCCGAGTACTTCACCTGCGGCTCCCATTGCGACGGACCGACGATGAACTGCGCGGCGTCGCCGACATCGGCGAACGTCGGCTCGGGTGGCGCGACGAGCAGCGCGACGAATCGTGCGGTGACCTTCTTTTCGTAGAGCTGCTTTGCGAACGTTGTCCCATCCGGGAAGTGACCGCCGCCGATGATCGCATCAGGTGCCGCGGCGACGATCTTGTTGATGAACGGGTTGAAGTCGGTCGCGCCAGAGTCGTAACCCTCGCTGACGACGACCTGTAGACCCTTGCTCTCCGCGTACGGCTTCGCGGCCGCGACAACGGAGGTCGAGAACGAGTCCTTCTCGTTGACGATCGCGACCTTCTTGATGGTCGGGTCGAGCTTCAGCATCAGGTCGATCGCCGCCGTGAGGTACTTCGAGGCAGGCGTGTAGACCTGGTAGATGTACTTGAAGCCCTGCTCCATCGTCGCGTCGTCGGCTCCACCGGCGGTCACCATGACCTTGCCGTTCTGCTCGGACACGACTGCCGCGGACTTCACGAGTCCACTGGAGTACGGCGACAGCAGGAAGTCGACCTTGTCGTCGTTGATGAGCTTCGTGTACAGCGCCTGGACGCGATCGGTCTTGGATTCATCGTCGTAGAACTTGATCTCGGGGATCAGTGCGACGTTATTGCCGATCTTGATGCCGCCAGCTTTGGTGACCTCATCGACCCAGAGCTGGATCCCTTCTGTCTGCTTCTTTGAGGGAAGATTCTGTGCGCCGGTCTGCGAGGCGGTGAAACCGATGACGAGCTTCCGGGTGGTCGCTGCAGCCGACGCCTGTGAGCTGGTGCTCGGCGAGGCGACGGGTGTCGCGGCGCCGCCACAGGCCGCGGCGAGCAGCCCGACCGTGGCAATGACGGCAACGCTGGGGCGAAGGATCTTCATGTGTTCCTCCAATAGATGCTTGAACACTCACCCTTACGGTCGATGCCGGTCAGGGTAAGGGCCGAATGGCACTCCGCATATCGCCGATCGTCGCTTTGGCCGGGCGTCTTAGGAGTCGGGCGCCTCTTTTGGCTTCGCCGCAGGCGGCCTCCGATACGTACCGCGATTCCAGCCGCTGCCCCCGGTCCGTGGGCGTTCGCGCCAGGCCCGCTGCTCGTCCTCGGTCCACGCCCGGCTCGGACGAACAAGCACGCGGTCATCGACGACCGGATCCTTCAGCTTCAGCGTCTTGAAGAGCGGCTTGAGGTCCGCGCGGTGCTGCCAGATGCCGGCAGTGAGATCGCCGACGTTGGCGACGCGATCGCGCATCGTCTTGAGAGTGAACGCCTCCGGCCGTACGTCGGGCACCTCGTCCCAGCGCAGCGGCGCCGAGGCGCGAGCGTCGGCCATGGGCCGGATCGAGTACGCCGACGCGATCGTGCGGTCGAACGCGTTCTGGCCGTAGTCCACGAAGACACCGGTCCGATCTTTCACGACCCACGTCGTCGTCGCGATCTTCGGAACACGGTTCGCGATCTCCACCGCGACCGCCTTCGCGAAGCGCCGCACCTCGGGGAACGGCAGCTCGATGACGATCGGCGTGAGGATGTGCATGCCCGACACCCCGGAGGTCTTGGGATAGCTCGGTAGCTTCAGCTCGTCGAGGACCTCCTTGACGACCATCGCGATCTCGCGCACGTGCTCCCAGGGATTGCCCTCGCTCGGATCGAGATCGATGAGCATGTAGTCGGGCTTCGGGACATCGGGGACGCGCGAGTGCCAGGTGTGCATCTCGATGCAGCCGAGGTTCGCGATCCACACCAGTCCGGCCGCGTCGGTCACGACGGGAAAGTCGGCTTCGTTGCCGCTCGGGTAGCTGATGTGGACGGTCTCCAGCCAGTCCGGATGCGGATTCGGGACGCGCTTCTGGTAGAAGAAGTCGCCCTCGACGCCGTTGGGGTGCCGCTTCATCTGCATGGGCCGGCGCTCGACGTGATTGAGGACGTACGGTGCGAGATCCGCGTAGTACTGGATCAGGTCGCCCTTCGTCAGCCCCGGAGCCGGGAAGAACATCTTGTCGAGGTTGGTGACCGCGACCTCGCGCTCGCCGACTTTCACGACGTCATTGTGCCCGGAGCGATGAAACCACCTTCGCGATCCGCGCTGCGCGGGTCTCGGGACGTTTCGCTCCCGTGACCGCCTCGACATGCTCTTTGCGGCGCGTGAACGACAGCGCGTCGAAGGCCGGACGTTTCTTCGCCGACGAGAGCGCTCGCGCGAGGTCGCTCGGGACCATCACGGTGCGTTCCGCGGTGTCGGCTTCGAGTGTCACGTGGGCGCGTTTGCCCGGCGCGAGCTTCGCCGCTTCGCGGATCTCCTTGCGCGCCGGCAGGTAGAACTTCCCGCCGTACACAGCGATCGTCGATCGGTAGCGAACGCCATTGAGCGTGACGGTCACCGGCACGCGCTTCTTATCGCTGAGCGCGGCAACAACGCGGGCTGGAACTTCGATGAGGAGCACATCCCCGGGATCCGGATCGGGCTGCGCGACCGTGCTGAACGAGACGGCGGCCACGCGACGAGACTAGTCGAGACGCGAGGTCAGCGGACCGTGATCGTCCAGTAGATGCCGGGATCCTCGAGCCACGTCGCGCCGTCGATCACGCCGCGCACGCGCAGCACATATGAGCCGGGCTGCGCGGGCGCGCGGACCTGGAACTGGAACCAGCCGAGCTGCCCGGGCCCAACGTACGCGGTCGTCGTGGTCGCGATGCGCGAGGCCGACGGCCAGCCGTAGTCGAGATCCCAACGCTCTGCATCGAGCGGGTCCGCGGTGCCGAGGTTCGCCTGCTGGCCGGCGTTGCCGCGGTACCAACCGCGGTAGCCGGTGTTCCGTAGCGCGACGACCATCGTCGCGGTCTGGCCCGGCGAAAGCGTGACGTCGGGGCTCTGCGTCCCCCACGCCGCGTGATACCCGAGATCGAATGCAGGAACGGCCGTTGCGGCATCGACGATCCCGCCGACGTCCATGACCCAGTAGGTGTGATAGCTCGAGCCATCGCTGTATGCGCGACCGACGCCGATCGCTCGGTAGTTCGGATTCGTAAGGACCGCGTAGTGGGCCGGGCTGTTGAGCCAGCCGTTCAGCACCTCGCTCGCGCTCGCGAATCCGGCGGCGATGTTCTCCCCGGTGTAGGTCTGCGGTCCGGGGTAACCGGCATCGGCCATGCGCTGCACCGGTGCGCGCCCATCGCGCGAAGTGTGTGAAAAGTAGTTGTAGATGGCCATGTCAGTCGCCATCCACTTCGCGGCGAACGTGAGCGTGTCGGAGAGGGACAGGCGCGCGAGGCCTCGTGAGGCGCGGAATGAGTTCACGACGGAAACGAGATCGGACTCCTGAGCATCGAGGCTCGCAGCGGCACTCGGCAGCGCGCCAGGCCAGGCCACGAGCAGACAGGCGATGAGCGCAGCCGCAGCGAAGACACGCGGCGCCGCGAACGTGGACAACCCTTCCCCTCCTCAGCCGGCGGAATCCGGCCTCGCAGGGTCAACGATGCATGTACGGAAGTGATGCGGCTATCCCCCAATTCGGCCATTACGTGAACAACGTGACAGTACACCGCTCGGTCGCTCGCTAGCGCGTCGCCTGCGAAAGGGAAGTAGAGATCCACGCGCGTGCTGTGGCGTGGAGTGAGGCGTAGGCGTCCCATGTCGAACGCGCCCAGCCGAGCAGGGCCTCTCTGTAACGGACCGGGTCGTCGGTGTCGATGAGCTCGCGGATGGCTGGTGTGCCGTAGGTCGGCGGGAGTGCCGGCTTGACGATCGGCGATGGTCCGTTGAGCCAGCGCTGCACGGCGGCGTTCGTCGACATCGAGTTGGCCTCGTCCTCAAGCCAGGCGCAGAGCCCCGTGAGGTGCGCGGCGAAGGATTTCGCGGATCGCCCGTAGCGGTCCGGATGCTGCATCGCGTACACGTCGACGACGATCCGGTGGTATCGCGCGAAGCGCATGTCCTCGTACTCGCGGAGGCCGATCGATTCGAAGAGACGCTGGCATCCCTCGATGCCATCCGCGACCGCGAGGCCGCAACTAGAGCACGTATCGGTCACCGCCGCACGGTCCAGCTCTCCCGCGCGAGCCGTACCGCCTCCGCCAAACCGCGGTCCCACGGCGCGCCATGACCGGCGAGGACGAGTCGCGCGTCCACACCATCAAATCGCGCGAGCGACGCGAAAGCCTGCTCGTTGTCGGTGTTGAAGTTCGGAAAGAGCTGCGGCCCGGTCGCTCCGCTGATGACGTTGCGCGTGACGAAGGAGTCACCGACACAGATCACATCGCGCTGGACGAAGTGCAGCGCGGCGCTCCCCGCCGTGTGCCCAGGCACGTGGATGACACGCGGCGCGCCGGGGACGTCGAGCGTCGCGCCGTCGCCGAATGTCGCGACCTCGAGGATCGGCGGCGAGCGCAGCCCATTGCGCAGGCCGAACATGAGGAAGCCGAGAAGCGGAAGGAGCTTGAAATCCCCAAGGCCTTTCGGGCCCGGCACCTGGCCCTTCGCGCGCAGCTCGTCAAGCTCGTGCACGCGGATCGGCACGCCCCGCTCGGTCCGGATGCGCTCGGCGAAGCCGATGTGATCGCTGTGCGCGTGCGTGAGGACGACCGCACGGACATCTTCGAGCGAGCGTCCCATCGCCGCGAGCTCCGTCGGCAGTGCGTTCCAGTAACCCGGCATACCGGCGTCGACGATCGTCACGGCCCCCGCTTCCTCAAAGAGGTACACGTTGGCCAGGCCCGGACCGATGCGGCGGATGCCCTGCGCGATCTCCACGCCGGTAGTCTGACGCCGTGCCGATCCAGCGTGCGGGCGAGGCGATCTCCCAGGGACGTCTTCGGATCCTCGCGCGGCGTCTCCTGAACGCATCGACCCTGTGCGCCATGTCGACCGTTTCAGCCGACGGACGCGCGCACATCAACACCGCCTATTTCGCGTGGACTGCGTCGTTCGACATCGTCTGGCTCTCGGCGCCACAGGCACATCACTCGCGCAACCTCCGGCGCCGTCCGTCGATCGCCGTCGCCGTCTACGACTCGGCTCAGAACTGGGGCGGATCCGACCGCGGCATCCAGGTCTTCGGCACCGCGCGTGAGCTGACTGGGCGTTCGGCGAGTGACGCCGAGCGCACGTACGGTCGGCGTTTTCGGTCGTATGCGCACGACGAGCTGTCGGCGTACCGCTTCTATCGCCTTCGGCCGGCGAGATTGAAGCTGTTCCACGAACGCGACCTGGGCGGCGCGACGTTCGTCACCGCGCGCGTCTCGCGTGGCGGCATCCTCAAGTGGGAACGCACCGAGAGCTACGTGAGCCCGGCCTGACCCATGGCGCCTCGATTCGTCCAAGTCTTCGCCGGGACCTTGCGCGATCCGGACATTCGCCGCATCGAGCTTGGGTACATCGCGTTCAACACCGCCGAGTGGGCGACATGGATCGCGATGTTGGTGTATGCGTACGCGCAGGGCGGCGTTGTTGCCAGCGGCATCGTGGCGGTGGTGCAGCTCGTTCCAGCGGCGTTGTTCGCGCCGTTCGGTGCGGCGCTCGCCGACCGCTATTCACGCGAGCGCGTCCTGGTGCGGGCGTACGTCGCGCAGGCAGCGACGATGACCGCCGTCGCGGCCGCGCTCGCGCTTGATGCACCGGCGTTCCTGATCTACGCATTGGCCGCTGCCGCGGCGACATCGATCACGTTGACCCGACCGGCTCAGAACGGCCTGCTTCCACATCTCGCCCCAACACCGCAAGCTCTCACGGCCGCGAACGCGGCGCTGGCAACGATCGAGAACGGGAGCATCCTCATCGCGCCAGCGGTCGCTGCGGTCCTTCTTGCCGTCGCCGGGCCCGGCCTCGTGTTCGTGGTCATGGCCGCAGCTTTGGCCGTTGGCGCCGTGATCGTCGCCGGAGTGCGGACGCCGCTCGCGAATGACGTCGGGGCCACTAGGGGCGAGCCGTCGAGTGGTCTGCAACAGGCGTTCCGTGTGCTGGCGTCCGACCGCCGCGCGCTCACGTTGGTCGTGCTCCTGGCGTGCCAAGCCCTGCAGGTCGGGGCGCTTGATGTCCTCTTCGTCGTTCTGGCGCTGAGCGTGCTGAGCATCGGCGACGCCGGCGTCGGCGTTCTCAATGCGGCACTCGGTCTCGGCGGCGTGATCGGCGCGCTGTCCGCGGCCGCGCTCGCGGGGCAGCGCACCCTCCCCCGCTGGGTCGTCTTCGGCATTCTGATCTGGGGTGGTGGCCTCGCCGCCCTCGCGCTGTTGCCACCGACAGGCGTGGTCTTCGCGCTCGTCATCGCCGCAGGCGCCGGCCGCAGCTTGATGGACGTTGCCGGTCGAACGCTACTGCAGCGGGTCGCACCATCGGATGTCCTGTCCCGAGTGTTCGGTGTGCTCGAGGGAGGCACCATGGCCGCGCTCGCGCTCGGAGCTGCGCTCGCGCCGTTGCTCGTGCAAACGTTCGGCGTTCCCACCGCTCTCGTCACGGTCGGTGCGCTGCTCCCGATCCTGCTCGTGGCTGCGCTCCGAACGCTGCTGCGCCTCGAGACTCTGACCCCGGTGTCAACGCGTCAACTCGCTCTCCTTCGGGCCGTGCCCATCTTCTCGCCGCTGCCCGCACCGACGCTCGAGCGCGTCGCCGCGAAGCTCGAGCGAGTCACCGCGCGGACGGGCGACGTGATCGTTCGCGAGGGCGATGACGGCGACCACTTCTACCTTATCGACGACGGCACCGTCGACGTCACGATCGCGATGCGGCCGATACGGCGTCTCGGGCCGGGCGAATACTTCGGCGAGATCGCGCTCGTGCACGACGTGCCGCGGACCGCGACCGTGACAGCGAGCGGCGACGTCCGTCTGTACTCACTGCGCCGCGCCGAGTTCCTCGCTGCGGCGAGATCGCGACCCGCGAGCGCGCGCGCCGTCGAAGCGATCGCGCGGTCTCGCGAGCCATGAGCGTCACATCTTGGGAAGGCGTGCGCGGACCGCGCCGCGGATCGTCGTGCCAACACTGGGCGCGTCGCGAACGAGCTCGTTGAAGAACGGGCCGGGCAGGACGAGCGCGCGGACGTCGGACGTTGCGAGAACCGTCGCGAGGCGCGGATAGGAAAAGCTCGCGCCCCACTCGAGCGCGGCGAGCTCACCGAAGAAGTCGCCGCGGCCCATGTCGTCGATCGGCTTCCCGTCCTTGAACACACGTGCCGTGCCGTCGGCGATCACGTAGAACTCGCGGCCAACGTCCCACTGCTCGACGATCGCGGCGCCAGCCGGTATGCGTACCTCGCGCGCCATGCGCGAGACGCGCTCCAGGTCGCGCGCGCCGAGTGCCGCGAACAGCGGCAGGCTGCTGATGGTCGCGGGGTCGACGCGCGGCGCGCCGAGCCAGCTGTCATCCAGCCGTGCGTCACGGTCGTGCTCGATGACCGGCGCCGCGGCGACGTCCTCGACCTGGCTGCGTTCGAAGTGATCGAGCACGGCCTCGACATCTTCCTTCCGCGTGGTGTGGTTGAACACACAGAGCCGGATCGCGAAGCGCCCGCGAAGCTTCGTCGACGACACAAAGCCGATGGAAGTCCGAGCGAGACTGCGGACGAGCTGCGAATTCATCCGCTCGATACGGTCCTCGTCGGCCTCACCTTCGATCCGATGGCGGAAGCAGAGCACGCCCAATGACGCAACACTCATGAGCTCCAGCGACGGGCTGCGCTCGATGCGCTCCTGCGCCCACGCGGTGAGGTCGAGGCAGCGATCGATCGCGGCACGGAACGCGGCCAGGCCGAAGTACTGGATCGAGAGCCAGACCTTGATCGCGTGGGATGTCCGCGAGAGCTGCATCCCGTAGTCGGCGAAGTTCACTTCACGCGGCACCGCGCTCATCGCATCACGGAGGTAGTCCGGATGGATCTCGAACGCGTCGAGCAGCTGGCGGCCACGCCGCACGAGAAGGCATCCGCATTCGAAGGGCTGATACAGCCACTTGTGCGGATCGAGGGTGACCGAGTCCGCGAGCTCGATACCGGTGAGCGCCGCGCGGCCGCGCTCCGTGATCGCGGCGAAGCCGCCATACGCACCGTCGATGTGGAACCAGACGCCCCGCTCGCGACAGATGGCGGCGATCTGCGGCAACGGATCGACGGCGCCCGTGCTCGTCGATCCGGCGGCGGCCGCGACGAAGAGGGGCTCACGCCCGGCGCGCGCGTCAGCATCCATCGCCGCGCTGAGCGCCTCGGGCCGGAGCCGGTAGTGATCGTCGACCGGTAAGACCCGCACCTGATCCGGACGGAAGCCGAGGATGCGCGCGGCGCGGGCGATGGAGGAATGAGCCTGGTCCGCGCAGTACACGACGAGTCGATCCGACATCGCGCCGACGAGCGACTCGCGCGCGCACGCGAGCGCGGTCATGTTCGCCGCGGAGCCGCCGCTGGTGAGGACGCCACCCGCATCGGCCGGATAGCCGATCCACTCCTTGAACCAATCGAGGACGACGAGCTCGAGCTGGCTCGGGCCGGCCGACAAGCCCCACGAGCCGACGTCCATGTTCAGGCCGCTCGCGATGACATCACCGAGTGCGGACGGCCACGTCCCGCAGCCCGGGATGTAGGCGAAGTAGCCGGGATGCTCGTTACGGGCCATGAAGGGAAGGACATCAGCCTCGAGCCGCGCGAGGAGCTGATCGAAGGGACGCCCGTCCTCGGGCGCGGGCTCCTGCAGACGTGCCGCGAGCTCTTCGGGTGAGATCGCGGTCACGACCGGCGTCGCGTCCCATGGCCGCGTTAGCCGGTCGGCGATCGCATCGACGGTCTCGCGCCCGAGCCTGCGCATCGTCTCCGCATCAAGCCACAGCGAACGACCGTCCATGGCAGCGCAGAGTACGGGAGCGACGGGCGGGCCGACGAGATCGTCCCTACATCGGATTCGGTGCGGAGCGCGGCGCGACGACCCGAGGACGCTGCGGCGTCTCGTCCTTGTTGGCGCGCCATGGGGTGCCAAGCAGCGGTAGAAGGAATCGATCGAGGCCGATGTAACCGGCCGTCTTCCACGCGAGGACCAGCAGGAAGCCGAGGAGGAGCATCACCGGGTTGGTGCTGGCGCTGCCGGCCAGCATGAAGTTGAGGTTCATGAACGCGCCACCGACGGCCGCGATACCGACGAACGCACCGAGGATCAGTCCGACGCCGACGGCGGTCTCGCCGAACGCGATGACCTTCCCCATCACGGCCTCGGCATGGTTGTCGATGAGGAACTGGATGAAACCGCGGTACCAGTCGTAGGTGATCGCGGGTTTCGCGGGCGCGGCGGGGATCGCTGCGATGCGCGTCCAGAACGCCAGGATGCCGGCGCCATCGACGATGTAATTACCGGGACCGACGGTCTCGACCTTGTGCCATCCCGCTTCGAGCCAGGCCCAGCCGACGTAGATGCGGATCAGCAGCCAGACCGGTGCCATGCGAGTGTCCGAGAAGAGAAACCGCGCGAGCGGCGGGTCCGCGATGATGCGGTTCGTCATGCGTCCTCCGCGATCGGCAGCGTGAGTACAAAGACGCTGCCCATGCTGCTGCTGGAATCCAGCGTCAGCTGGCCATGATGTTGCTCGGCGATCCGCCGGCTGATGTGAAGGCCCAGGCCCGTTCCCGCGATGTCCCGCGTGCGGGAGCTGCGGAAGAACGGTGCGAAGAGCATCTCGCGCTCTTCGGACGGCACGCCAACGCCGCGATCCGCCACGCGGAGCACGGCACTCTTGCCGACGGCGTCGAGCGTGACGTCGATGGGCGAGCCCGGCGGGCTGTACTTGACCGCGTTGTCCAAGAGGTTGGCAAGGATCTGCGCGAACCGATCGGGATCGCCTCGCACGCGCAGTGGAACCGCTGGCGCGCTGAATACGATGCGCGGATTCTCCTCACGTTCATGCAGGCCGATGGTGATCGCGGTCGCGACACCAAGATCGAACGTGACCACGTCAAGGCTGAGCGCACCGGCGCCTACCCGAGCGTGGTCGAGCAGGTCGCTGATCAAGCGGGTCATCCGCCGCGTCTGCTCGCGCAGTAGGTCGAGCGCCTCGGCCGCACGGACGGGATCCTTTGTCATGAGCCTCTTGGCGCGTTGGGCCTGACCGTCGATCGCTGTCAGTGGCGTGCGTAACTCGTGCACCGCCATGCTGAAGAAGTCGGTGACCGCCCAGCCCTCCGATGCGGGTCCTGCAAGCTCCGGGAACACGCTGATTGCCTCAGTGGCGAGTCCTTTGCCGTCCGACGCCTTCGCCGCATGCCGTATGTCGACAGCGTGCTTCAGGGTGGCCAGGAACTCGACGACGAGGAACGGCTTGTCGATCACGCCCGCGTAGCCGGCAGCCCTGCTCCGGGCGGTCGTGCCCGCCCGGGCTTCCGCCATGGATGCAGGATCTGCAGTGAACATCAGGACCGGCAGCTCGGGATGAGCCCGACGGATCGCGGCCGCGTCGGCCCACGAGCGCTGATGACCTTGCGACCCTGGATCGCTGTCGAGGATGACGCACTTGGGCCGCCAGCGAAGGATCGCGGCCCTGATCTGGTCATGGTCAGAGATGGACACATGCTCGTAACCAGCCTCGTCCAGCAGCTTGCCGACGAGCTTGCTGAGCGTCGGCTCATCCTCGACTAGCAACACCCATGGCTTTGCCGTTCCAGCGTCGATCCGTGTCGTTTTCGATAATGTGGCCATCGCGTCCTCCAGCCAGCTGTCGCAGCTGGCCGCCCCTAGGACGCCATGGTCGTGGTAGGCAAGCGCAGAGTCATGACCGTTTGGTCACGCGACCTCGCGTTCATGAGAACGTTGGGATATCGGGGCTAAGTCGGCGCGAGGAGATCGAATGCCGATCCGATCGCGTCGAGCACATTCGCGCTGATGTCGTCGGATAGGCGGTAACGGATGACGTTGCGCTCGCGGCGCCCGCGTACCGCGGAAGCCTCGCGAAGTATCCGCAGGTGATGACTGGTCGCTGAACGGCTTCGCTCGATCACGACCGCGAGATCGCCCGCCGCAAGCTCAGTCGCCTGAAGCGCGCGAACGATCTTCAGTCGGGTCGGGTCGCACAGGCACGTGAGGATCCTCTGCGCCTCACGATTGGAACGCGCGGGCAGCATGCGTGCCTGCGCTTGTTCAACAGAACCTGGATCGATGACCTGTTGGCTAGCTATGTGAGCCTCCTAGTGCGAAACCTAGTTCCACCGCTATCAAAATTGCGTCGCGCGACGGAAGTCGGCAGCCTGCCTCGCGTAGCTCAGATCTTGGTCATCGAGGACGACCGCGACATAGGGAACCTCATCCGCCAGGTGCTGAGCGATGAGGGCCATGACCTCACGTTCGTCGACGGACTGGATCGTGCGCCGGTCGATGTAGTTCCCGATGTTGTGATCGCTGACCTCGTTGGTGTGCGCCCATACGCGAGCGAGCTCGCGCGTGCCTGGGTACGACGCGTCCAAGACCGCTATCCGCAAGCGCCGGTGATCGTGTGCACCGCGCAAGAACTGGCGTTGAAGGAGCTCGACCGGCTTGGTGCGGCGGCCGTGCTTCCAAAGCCCTTCTCCATCGAGATGCTCCTGCAGACTGTCGCGCGGCTCACTGCTCAATAGCGCCTCCACCACCTGCCTGGGATGGTGGACGGCGCGGTGCGTAAAGACATGACCGTTTCGTCACGCGTGGTGTCGCGCGACGGTCTAAGGCGCGACCCGCGAGAGGCCGCCCCACGGTTCGATCGCGGGGAGCCCGTTGCTTCCGAGGGCTAGCGAAATCTCTCCGGTGTGAAACGCATCGTGCGTGATCATTCGCATGAGGACGGACTGGCGGGTATGGCTCCGGACTTCCGTCCCGCGCGTCCGCAGAGCCGTCTGGGCAAGAGACTCGGGCGTCCACGTCGTGAGGCAGCGCTCGACGATCTTCCACGTCGAGCTCAGGGCACCGACGAGCTCGTCGGCCGATCGCGGGTGCGTGAGGTCGTCCTCCCAGCCAAATCCCGTCGGGTCGTTGAACGGCGTCGTCTCCGCGCCGGGCTCCTTGAATATCTGACACAGCCAGAAGACGCGGGTGCCAGCGAGATGCGACGCGCTCGCCCAGATCGGCCAGGTGGGCGAGCCGACGGGGAGCGCTAGCTGTTCGGCGGAGAGCGGAGCGAGCGCCTTGATGAGATCGTCGTTGAAGAGATGCCAACCCTCGTAGAAGGGCGCGATGGAACTTTGCATCGGCGGAAGGTTAACAAGGACCTGTGTTCACCACAGTGCGCTCGCTTCGCTCGCGCCTGCGGTGCTGTAGCCCGTACCGGATTCGAACCGGTGTTATAGGCCCGTACGCAGTAAAGGCAAGAGAATGCGAATGGGCTGAGAACCGGAACTGGAGTGGAGAGAACCGGTGTCGAATGGGATGAGAACCGAGTGGCCGGTGTGAGCCTGGTGTTGTTCATGCCGCAAGCATCGCCTGACGAGTAGGTCAGGATGCAACGGGAGTATGGAGACGCGGAGCAGGACTAGAGTGGCGACAGGTTCTGACCGAAGGAGCAACGAATGGCGTTTCGTATTCTCGTCGGCCTCGCCGCGGTCTGCGCTCTCGCGGCGATTGTGTTGTTCTCCGTCGGGGGGTTCGCGTCCGTGCTTGCTGTAGAGCTCGCAGTCGTGTTTGGGCTGGGGGCAATCGTCGTGAGGAGGCTGAACCGCAACGCGCATCACGTCTAGCCCGCCGTCGCCCGCGAGAAGCGCCGACTGGTAGCGCGCGCCGACAGATCTGTTTGGAGTTACTAGTCCGACCTGCAAGACGCCGTCGACGACTCCCATAGCCTGGTTAATGCCCCACGGCAACGACTCAGACAAACCGACTAGCTCTTGTAATCAGCGCAGAGGCAGCACGAGACCGTCTATGCGGATCACTACTGGCTTGCCGTCGCGGGCAACGTCGCACTTTTGTCGCGGAGGACAGGGTTCGTTATCAGGGATGAAGATCAGGGCGTCCGCGTGGAGCGAGTCCGCGTCGAGCAGTGGCTCCCTTAACAGGTAGGAGCACTCCACGTCCGGCTGGCAGAAGGAACCTCTGCTCCCCCCTGCCGGCCCCGGACTCACGTAGCCCGGAGTCACGTGACCGTTATTCCCGTGCCCTACTCCAGAGCCGGAAAGCATGAGGCTTGTGCCGGCCCTGTCTGTGAAGCCCTCGAGATGTACACGATATTCGAAGCGCGTCGCGCTCGGCGCGACCACGATCCGCGTAACAGTGAGCTCGACACCGGGGCGCGTGAACGTCTGCGTTCCTTCGACGACGCGCGCAGCGGCCATCGGCAAGGTGAAGTTGAACACCCAGGGACCTCGGAAGGTCCGCATGAATCCGCTCCCTTTTGGTGCCCGAACCACCTCGGGAATAGTCAGCGTGAACGCGATGTCGCGCCCGGCGGTCGCACCACGAGGCTCGAAGTTGTAGAGCTGCGCGCCAAGCAGCGAATCATTGGTAGTGCTAAAGCCAAGATCGGAGTACGTGTTGCCATGATCATCGGTCAGGATCGCCGAGCTGAACTGTGGGCCGTCGTCCCCCGGCGTCGTTGGCGGAAGCTCGATGCTGTACCCGATCGCGACGCGGTTGGCATCGGCATATCCCTTCCGAACGTGCACAGTGACGCCGTTGATGGTCTGTCTCAGGTTCAGCTCGCGCGCGAGACCCGCCTGGGTCACGTGCTGCAGACCGCGGTCCTCCGACCAGAGCGACTGCAGCAAGGGCAGCGCCACGATGTAGGTCGCGCCGACGAGCGCGAAGATCGCGACCGCCGCCACGAGCGCAGTCCGCGGCCAGTGCCACTGCGGCCACTGCCACTTCGCGCCGACCGCGCGCGGCGCGACTAACGGCGGAGCCGCTTGCAGTCGCGACGGCACCGCGGGATTGAAGAATGCGTGAAGGTCGGCGACCAGCTGCTGGCTGTCCGCGTCCATGGCTTCGGTCAGGTCGGCATACAGAGGAACAATGTGCTTAGCCATTGGACCGCTCCTTCAAGCGCTGGATCGTGCGCGTGAGTCTCTTCTTGACCGCCGCCTCGCTCGCGCCGACGACCGCGGCGATCTCGCGGGAGCTCAAGCCCGCTGCGAACCGCAGGGACAGAAGCTCGCGCTCGTCGGAGGACAGCGCAGCGAGGAGTGCGCCGACGCGGGCGCGCGTCTCGCGATCGAGGACCCACGCCTCAACGTCATCAGGCGCGGCCGCTTGAGTCAGGGAGTCCCACGGCACGGTTACCCGGTGACGCCTCGCGCGATCGATCGCGGCGTTACGCGCGATGCGGAAGAGCCACGACGCGAACGGGGCACCGCGCTCCCGATACCGCGGCAGGGCATCAGCCATCTTGAGGAAGACCTGCTGCGTCAGGTCCGCGGCCTCATCAGGGCTACTGCAGCGAACGCGAAGAAAGCGGTACACCCGAGCGACGTAGCGCTGATAGAGAGCAGCCGTCGCGGCCGCATCGACAGCAGCTCGGCGCACGAGCTCGACCTCATCGGTCTGAGCTCCCGCATTGCCCGCGGGGAAGGTCACGCTGGACTGCATGGCCTTGCTCGACTCGCGCGCATCGGTCCCTCTACCTCCGCCGAGATGTAGGAACGCGCTCGCACGAGAATGGGGACAACGTCGGCGCTCAATTTGCTGGCCGCTCCATTTGGAAGCAGGCGGCTGCCGGCCCGGCGCGGTGTCACAGCGAGGGGCCGAGGATGCAGGCTCACCCTCATTTGGAAACGGCCTCGGCAAACCACGCCGTCAGCTGGCCGTCCGCCTGCCCTAAGACAATGACTCCTCGGGACATGACAAAGATGCGATCCACCCAACTGGTCTGACCTACCGCAGGTTCGTACCCGGGTATGTGGAGAGCGTCGCCACTGAGCTTCACCTGGATCCAGTCACGGCCATCCTGCGATGACCAGACCCCGAGCTGCACAGTCCCAAAGTCCGTCCGAGAGAAGATGACTGCCTGTCGCCCGGTCGCTCCGGCACGGCCCCACTGAGCAGGCGGACCGAGCATGCGCCAGTCTCGAGCGTCGGCCGAGATCCAGAGCAACGGGCTGCGCGCGTTTTGGCCTGGCGTCGTGGAGTCGGAGCCGACGGCGAAGTAGCCGTCCTCGACGCGGAAGGCCTCGGTCAATTGCGCGCCCGCGGCGGCGACACCTTCTACCTGCTCCGCACTCCAGGCACGACCATCACCAGACCACCATGCGGCGGGCCGACCAACTCCGGGTAAACCGACACCGCCAGAACCAATGTCGGGTGCGCCGTCACGGCCCAGTGCCAAAAAACCATCGCTCACCGCTGCGATGCCGCGGACGATGCCGGGAGGAGATGCCAGCGTCTGACTCCATTTACCGCCATCCTCAGAACGCCACGTAGCCGGTTGCCCGCTCGCATCGGTTCCGAGCGCGAGGATGACTCCGTCGCGCACGGCAACGTGCGAAACGATCGCGCCGCCTAGCGCAAGATCTGGTTCGGGTTGCCAGCCGCGCCCATCAAGGGAAACCCACGCGGCGACCGATCCTGGTGGACCCGCTCGATTCGCGAGCACGATCAGGCGTGCCGAGGTCGCCACCATGTACGCCGGGATTTCAGAGAAGGTGGACTCCGCGGTTGTTCGTTGCCACCGGACTCCATCCGTCGAAGCGAAAGCCGCGCCGATCCGTTGGCTAGCGCCCGACGCGCTGCCGATGGCAACGTAACCCTCGCGCCACCCGACGGCCGCTGAGAACACGCCCTGATCGGGAACCACGCTCGGTCCAGACCACTGAAGCTCTGTCCACGCGCCGGCGCGGCTTGGCGGGACCGACGGCGAAGTAGCCTGCGTCGACGTTGGCGACGGCTGTGTCGCTGGCGCGGTCAGCTGTGGTGATGGCGACGCGGCGATGGGTGCGCGTCCAATCGGGGGGCCGAGAACAAGCAAGACGCCGACCAAGGCAAGTGCAGTCAGCACGCCAATCGCGACGCGGCGTAACCGAGCGCGCCGGTGCTGCTTCCGCATTAGGTCACGCGCCTCGTGCAGGAGGTCTTCGGCCCAGGTGTGTTCACCACGCTGTTCTAATGATGAATCGGCCTCGTCAGCCATGAGGTTTTTCGCAAGCCGCCAATGTCTCGGTACCCATCGAATTGCCATAGTACGTGACGCGTAGTATCGTGGCGTGTACTATGACGGACGTGAGACTTTCCACCGAGGCGCTCCTGATTCTGGTCAGCCTCGCCGACGGACCCAAGCACGGCTATGCGATCCAGCAAGACATTCACGTGGTGGCGGGCCGGCGGCTGGGACCAGGCACGCTCTATGGTGCGATCGCCAGGCTCGAAGGCGCAGGTCTGATCGAGGCGATGGCAGAGCGCGGAGCGCGGAGGCCCTATCGACTGACCCCTGCGGGCACCAAGCAGCTGCGAGCTGAGCTCGAGTCGCTCAAGGGATTGACGCGGGCGGGGACGCGCCGCCTGGCCGCGCGATGAAGCGACATCTCTTGCTGCGGCTCTATCCGCGAGAATGGCGCGAGCGCTACGGCGAAGAGCTCTCCGCGCAGCTGGAGGCGGAGCGTCCGCTGCGCATCGGCATCGTCGCCGATCTCGTTCGCTGGGCCCTCGATGCACATCTGCACCCGCTACGTCGCGACACGAGAACGATGCGGATCTCGCACCTGAGTCGAGGGACGATCGCCGCACGCACCGCGGTGGTCTGGAGTCCCGTGGCCGCGGTCGGGGCCGCCGCCGTGTTGGTGCTCATCGACTTCTGGGAAGGGCACATGGTCTGGTACCGGCTCGTCGGCTTTCCTTCGGGGGATGGGACGGTCTTCGGGATGGGCGGCGGGGTCACGCTGTTTTGGTTCCGGAACGAGGGCTCGACCAACGTGCGTTTCTTCCCCTTCGATGAGCTGTACGACCTTGCCCTGCACTTCGCGATGCTTGCGGTTGCTCTTGCTGGCGCGCTCATCTTCGCGGCTGTCGCGCGCAAGGCACTTCGGGAGTCGGAGCCGAGCGTCTCGTAGCTAATGAGAGAACATCGGCACTGGTCCAAGCACCTGCGAAGCGAACTCGAGTCGCTGAAGGGATCGACACAGGCGGAAACACGCCACTTGCTCGCGAGATGAAGCGATTGATCTTGCTGCGGCTGTATCCGCGGGCATGGCGCGAGCGCTACGGCGAAGAGCTCTCCGCGCAACTGGAGGCTCAGCGTCCGCTGCGCATCGGCGTCGTCGCCGATCTCGTGCGCGGGGCGCTCGATGCCCATCTGCACCCTCTACGTCGCGATAACAGCACGCTGAGGATCTCGAACATGGACCGCCGGACGATCGCAGCACGCGCCGCGGTGGTCTGGATTCCCGTGGCCGCGGTCGCTGTCGCCGCCGTGATGGTGCTGATCGACTTCTGGGAAGGGCACACGACTTGGTTTTACAGCTCCGGCTCTCCGGTCGTCGGGGGGATAACGCTGGAGTGGTACCGCTGCTGCGGCGGCGTTCCGCCGGAGCCCCAAGTAACGCTGGCGTCGTACGACGGCTCTACCTGGGTCCGTTTCTTCCCCTCCGACCAGCTGTACATCCTCGCCCTGCAGCTCGCCGTACTCGCCCTTGCTCTTGCCGCCGCGCTCATCTTCGCGGCTGTGGCGCGCAAGGCACCGCGAGAGTCGGAGCCGAGCGTCTCGTAGCTCGGGCCGTGCGCCCGTATGGGATGAGAAATCGCGTGTAGGGGGTGAGAACTTGTCCACACGAGGGTATATCCGCACGCGAGCCGCTAACCGTAGCCCGTACCGGATTCGAACCGGTGGTCTCTGCCTTGAGAGGGCAGTGTCCTGGGCCGCTAGACGAACGGGCCGGAGACTTCCATTGTACCGAGCGTGACCTCTCGCGGTCCCACTGCGCGCTGAGCGATCTCGTCGCGCCGGGCATCCGGCGCATCCCGATCCCCCTTCCGATCCGCGGACTGTCGATCGTGAACGCCTACCTCGTCGAAGGTGCTCACGGATGGAGCCTCATCGACGCCGGTCTTCACACAGCCGAGGCCGAACACGCGCTGCGCGCCGGACTCGCGGACGCCGGCATCGGCCTTGAGGACGTGCAGCGCGTCTTCGTCACTCACCTTCATCCCGATCACATGGGCATGGCCGGAACGCTCGAGCGCGCGGGCGCGGAGGTGCTCATGCACACGCCCGAGATCGCCGCGGCTCGACGCACGTGGTCGAAGGGACACGAGGCGATCGACGCGACCTACGACTGGTTCGTCCGCCACGGCATGCCGCGCGACGTCGATGAAGGAATGCGCCAGGCCTGGATCGCGATGGGCGAACGCGTGGACGATCTCGAGCACGTCGGCGGCGTCGACGATGGCGATAGCGTGGACCTCGGCGGCCGCGCAACGCGTCTGCGCTGGACACCCGGACACACCGACTACCACGCCGTGCTGATCGACGAACGTGATGGGGTGCTTTTCGCTGGGGACCACGTATTGCCGCGGATCACATCGAACATCGGGCTGTACCCATCCTCACGCGACGATCCGCTCGGTGACTTCATGGTCGCGCTTGCCCAGCTGCGTGATCTGCCCGTGCAGCGCGTCCTGCCCGCGCATGGGGATCCCTTCGACGATCTCGCCGGCCGCGTGGACGAGCTCATCGCGCATCACGAGGCGCGACTCGAGGCGACGATCGCGGCTGTCGGTATCGCGGAGCGCGACGGGTACGCGATCGCGCGGATCCTGTTCCCCGTTCTCCGCTCCGCACATGAGGAGCGCTTCGCACTTGCGGAGACGCTCGCGCACCTGCGCCATCTCGAGCGGAAGGGTCGGGTTCGGGAGATCGACGGAACGCCCGCGCGCTGGACGACGACCTAGCTCGGCGAGCGGTACCGCTCGAGCGTACGCGGGTCCTCCCAGCCATTCGCCTTGAGATGACGCTCGACAACGCCGGTTCCGTGTTCAGGGAAGACGTTGAGGCACATCGGGTCGAGCATGAGGAACAGCTGAGCGTCGCGTCTGCGTGGCATGACGAGGGCGCCCGCGAACGAATGCGCCTCGACCATATGGGCGAGCGGCTCGGGTCCGCCGAGCTCGCGCACGATACGACCCGCCTCGATCGCATGGTTGTATCCCGGGATGCCGACCACGGCTCCATCCTTCTCGCTGAACTCGATGACCTTCGCCGCATCGTGGACGTACGACGCCGCGCGGAACGTGTCGAGGTCGAGATCCTGTTTCCACAGCTCGCGGTAGATCGGCACAAGCGCTTCGCTGATGCGCACCATCGCGACGACGTGCTTCACGAGGTTGCCGTGCGCGGAGATGGGCATCGCGGGATGAAGCGGAATGCGTTCGATGTCGGTCCACGCCGGATTGCGCTCCGAGACGTAGCGCCACACGTCGGTCGAGAGCTTGCGGAGTCGCGCATCGTCGATGTCTTTGATCGCGGGGAAGGCGCGGAGGACATCTGCTTCCGTGGGCACGCGGTCGATTATTTGTTGGCAAGCCGAGTCGCTGCTCGTTGACGAGAGTAGAACAAGTGTTCTAACATGCACGCGATGCCCGGAACGCGCGACCAGCGGCCCTATAACGTCGCGTACTACGCGGCACACCGTCACGCCGAACGCACCCGCGTGATGAAGCGCCACGACGAGACCGTCGCGTTTCTTCGGGAGCTACGCCGTGTCCCGTGCGCGGACTGCGGCGGGATCTTCCCTCCACACGTGATGGACTTTGATCATCGCGGTCCAAGTCAGAAGCTCTTCGCGATCACAGGTGGGCACGCACCGCTGTTGTCCCGACAGAAGCTGATTGCTGAGATCGACAAGTGCGACATCGTCTGCGCGAACTGTCATGCGTTAAGAACCTACGCAAGGCTGTCTGAGCGTCGACGCCTGGCAACTGCTGAGGCGTGGGCTCCCGGCAAGTCGCGGCGCATCGTTGCGCAACGCGCAAGATGGCGCGCGAATGTGGCGATGCTGAACGAGCTGCGTGACGTTCCGTGTGCTGACTGCGGCAGAAGGTTCCCGCCTTGTGTGATGCAGTTCGATCACCGCGATCCCGCAACCAAGACGTACGAGGTCACGCGAATCATTACGCGGGCCCGGTCGGTGATCCTCGCCGAGATCGCAAAGTGCGACATCGTTTGCACGAACTGTCACCGCGATCGCACGCACCGACGGCGGATCGCAGCGTAAAATGGTGCTGCGCGGGTGTGTTGTAGTGGTAGCAAACGACTCCTCCAAAGTTGAAGTGCGGGTTCGATTCCCGCCACCCGCTCAGAGCAGCAGCAAGTGACATCCATTAGAGAAACCTGCCTAGCCGACATGCGCGCCAGCTTCGACGAAGTGATGGCGGTGCTCGACACGATCCCGCGAGATCGGTTGACGGAGGTCGGAGTCACGGACGAGTGGTCGGTACGTGACATGCTCGCGCACGAGGCCGGCTATGAGCGGTACGTGGCGGCCGCGCTGTTCGGCGACCTCACCGGTACGCCACCGAGCAATCGCGATTTCTACGGCCGCGACGACGCGCCGACCGAAGCTGATGACGCCAGCGACGACAGCACGAACGCCTGGGTCGTCGCGCATGCCCGCACCCTGCCGGTCGACGAGGTGGTCGCAGAGCACCGCTGGGCGCACGATCGCCTGGTCGAGGCCGTCGAGACCTGCGCCGAGGCCGACTTCGAGGATCCCGATCGTTTTCCATCGATGAAGGGCAAGACACTGCTTGCGGTGTTGCCCGGCCAATGCTGGGGCCACCACCGCGACCACCTACGCCAGCTCGAATCGTTCGCGCGAACGAGTTCTTCGGCCACAAGGAGGGCCACATGAAGGACGCGATCAGCCCGAAGCAGTTCCATCAGTCGGATGGCGTCGAAGATTGGCGCGTGCTCGGGGGCGACGGTGCGACGGCGTACTTCCGAACGCCGTCGTTCGCGACGAGCACCAAGCTCGTGCAAGCCATTAGCGCATTACCCGGCGTCGAGGACGAGCGCCCGGCAGTTGATGTGCGGCACGACGGCGTGACTGTGCGCATGATCACGTTCACCAAGGACTACGCCGGGATGACCCAGCGCCATGTCGAGCTTGCGCGCCATATCTCGGCCGCCGCCCGAGAGCTCGGGCTCTCTGCCGATCCGTCGGCGGTGCAGAGCCTGTCGATCATCCCGGGCGCGACCTCTCGTGCGGACGTGATGCCGTTCTGGCGCGCAGCCCTCGGCTATGAGCCGCGCATCGACAGCCCCGCAGAGGACCTCGTCGATGCGCACGATCGCGGGCCGGCGTTCTGGTTCGAGCAGATGGAACAGCCGCGCTCGGACGGCGGCGGCGCGATCCACATCGTCATATGGGTGCCCTACGAGCAGGCCAAGGCTCGCATCGCCGCGGCACTCGCGGCGGGCGGGCGGATGGTGCGCGACGAGTTCGCTCCGTCGTGGTGGACGCTGGCGGACGCGGCGGGCAACGAAGCCGACATCGCCACCACGACGGGCCGCGACTAGACGGTGACCACGACCTTCGCTCGAGCGTGCCCCTCTTCGAGGTAGCGGATCGCAGCGGCGGTCTCGCTGAGCGGGTATGTCCGGTCGACGACCGGCGTGACCTTCCCGGCTTCGATGAGCTCCGTCACGACGACGAGGCCATCCTTGGTGCCCTTCGACATGAAAGGCACGAGCTTCTGGCTGACGAACCGCCTGAGCATGAGCGCCTTGAGCCAAAGGCTCATTGGCCCTAGCAGACGGCTGCCAGATCCGCCGACGATCACGAGCGTCCCGTCGTGGGTCAGCGCGCGCCGGCAGTCCGTGATCGACCGCTTGCCATTGATGTAGACGATCAGGTCGTAGCGCTGGCCGCTCCGAGTGAAGTCTTCCTTCGTGTAGTCGATGACGCGGTCCGCGCCGATCGCGCGCACCATGTCCACGTTCCTCGAGCTGCATACGGCGGTGACGTCAGCTCCGAATGCCTTGGCGATCTGCACAGCGAACGTGCCAACACCACCTGCGGCGCCGTTGATCAGGACCTTCTGCCCGGCCTGGATGTGTCCCCCATCGCGAAGAGCCTCGAGGGCGGTCATGCCGGCCACGGGAATGGCGGCGGCCTGCTCGAACGTAAGACGCGTCGGCTTCTTCACGAAGTGGCGCTCCTTGCCGAGCACGTACTCCGCGCATGCGCCGACGCGGTGGCCGATCACTTCGTCACCCGCCTTGAACTCCGTGACGTTCTTGCCGACGGCCTCGACGACTCCGGCCGAGTCCACGCCGGGGACGCTCCGGTTGGGCTTGCGAAACCCCATGCCCATGAGACGGCCGACGTACGGCTGCCCTTCCATCACGCGCCAATCGAGCGCGTTGATCGACGCGGCCCGCACGCGGACGAGCACGCCGTCATCGTCGACGACCGGCTTCTCGACGTCCGCGAGCCTCAGCTGCTCCGGCGGGCCGAACTTGTGAAAGACGACCGCTTTCATCGTCTTCTGGGACGTCGCTAGCTTGGTCTCGACCGTGGGTCGGGGCTGCAAATGAGTGATCATCTCTTCTCCCTTACTTGGACCGGGTCGCTGCCGTCGCTTGGTTCGATCGACTTGCGGTTCTCCGCCATACGCTGTAAGGTACCGTACAGCGTAAGGTTGTCAAGCCCGTAGTTTCCAAATTCGATGGGCCGCAGGACCGAGGAGGACGAACATCGCGAAACGAGTCGATGCGATCGCGGTCCAGCGTGCGCCGCTGAGCAAGGAACGCGTGTTGCGCACTGCGGTCGACATTGCCGACAAAGAAGGCATCGACGCGCTGACAATGCGCAGGCTTGCGCAGGAGCTCGGCGTTGAGGCGATGTCGCTCTACTACTACGTCACGAACAAGGACGACATCCTCAAAGGCATCATGGATCTCGTCGCGACGGAGATCGAGGTGCCTTCGGCCGGATCCGATTGGAAGGCTGTGATCCGCAAGAGCGCGATCTCCTTCCACGATGTTCTCCGCCGCCACCGCTGGGCGAGCAGCCTGATGATCTCGGGACCGCCCGGAGTGGGCCCGGCGCAGCTCCGATATTCAGACTCGCTGCTGAAAAAGCTTCGCGAAGCCGGCTTCTCACCTGAGTTGACTCACCACGCGTATCACGCTCTCGATAGCCACATCGTCGGATCCACGCTGTGGGCAGCAGGCGTCGGCGCGGTCATGAAGACAAAGCCTGACTTCGTAAAGACCTTCATCAAGGAGCTGCCCGTCGCGCAGTACCCGTACTTCGCCGAGCACGCCCAGCAGCACATGACGAAGTCAGTGCCCAGCACGGGCAAGAGCGAGTTCGAGTTCGGGCTCGATCTCATCCTCGACGGGCTCGAGAAGATGCTTGGCCCAGCGCCAAAGCCAGCGCAGGCCAAGACACGAAAGCGTTAGTTCCCGGTCATGGCGATCGTGTTCCTGCTGGATCTCGACAACACCCTCATCGACAACGACGCGGTGCGCGAGCGACTCAACGAGGGATCGCGCCGTCTTCTCGGCGCCACGCTCGCCGATCGCTTCTGGAAGATCTACGAAGAGGTCCGCGACGAGTGCGACTACGTCGACTTCCTCGAGACGCTCGAACGCTTTCATCGCACGGCGAATGAGCCACCCGAACAGCGGCGCGAGCTGGATCGACTGATCCTCGATTTCCCCTACCCCGAGGCGCGCTACCCCGCGACGCTCGACGTGCTGGCAGCGCTGTGGCAGGCCGGCACGCCGGTCGTGCTATCCGACGGCGACCCGGTGTTCCAGCCGCTGAAGGTCTTTCGTTCGGGCGTCGCCGAGGCGGTGCGCGGGAACGTGCTCGTGTTCCCGCACAAGGAGACCTGCCTCGATACTGTCGCGAGGCTCTTTCCCGCGGACGCGTACGTCGCCGTCGACGACAAGGCCGCGATCCTCGCGGCGCTCAAAATCCAATGGGGAGCGCGACTCACGACGGTGCACGTACTTCAGGGTAAGTACGCAGACGATGCCCACACCGGTCCGCGTCCGGACCACGTGCTCAATGGGATCGCCGAGCTGAAGGAACTAGTGCAGCCGCGCGACTAAGCGAGCGCTCGCGACATTGCGTCCAGCCAGGCACCTCGGCAACATCCCCGCACTGATCTCGGAGGTGCGTCGATGCGTCTCGTGTTCGCCTGCCTCTTCCTCCTGGCGACTCTCCTTCAACCTGGCGTCCCACAGGCTCGCGGCGCGCAGAGCGAGCTGCGCGCGTTCTGGGTGGACGCCTTCGGCGAAGGCATCTTCAACGAGACGGAGATCACGAAGCTGGTGGCCGCGACGAAGGCGGCGAACCTCAATGCGCTGGTCGTGCAGGTCGGACGCCGCGGCGACTGCTTCTGCAATCGCGCGAGCATGCCGCGCACGCAGGCCGGAATCTCGCCGCGACCCTATGACCCGCTCGATTCGCTGATCACAAAAGCGCATGCGGCCGGCATCCAAGTCCATGCCTGGATCATCACCACCGCGATCTGGAACAGCTTGACGCCGCCGCTCGACCCAAATCATGTCTTCAATCTGCACGGACCGACCAAGACCGGTGCCGATGACTGGATCATGCGCCGGTACGACGGTGCGAATCGCGCGGGAGCCGACTATCTTCTCGATCCGGGCCATCCCGACGCCGCCGAGTACATGGTGCGCATGTACACCAGCGTTGCCGCGAACTACGACATCGATGGCCTGAACTTCGACCGCGTCCGCTATCCGGACCAGAACCTGACGACATCGTTCCCCGGCGTCTCGCAGTGGGGCTACAACCCGGTCGCCGTCGCGCGCTTCCAGCAGCTCACCGGGCGCGTCGACGTCCCGACACCCGACGACGCCCAGTGGATGCAATGGCGTCGCGATCAGATCACCGGTGTCGTTCGCAAGGTCTACGCCGAGGCATACGCGATCAAGCCGCATCTCGCGATCAGCGCGGACACGATCACCTACGGCTACGGACCGGTGTCGGTGCCGGGCGGATGGGAGGGAACGCGCACCTACCGCGAGGTGCTGCAGGACTGGCGCGGCTGGATGGAGGAGGGGATCCTCGATATCAACATCCCGATGAACTACAAGCGCGAGCACCTCACGGTCGAGCCGAACAACCAGCGGCGCATGTACGAGGAGTGGAACGAATTCGCGAGAGATCATCAGTACGCACGCGAGGTCGCGATCGGCGCCGCGATCTACCTCAACTTCGTCCAGAGCAGCGTCACTCAGGTCCGCAAAGCGCTCACGCCGAATGCGAACGGGAACGCCGCGATCGGCTGGGTCGGCTATTCGTATCGCTCACCGGACTGCCTCTCGGTCGCGCCGTTCTGCGGGACTCCGTCACGGACGACGGATGAGAGCCGCGCAGAGCTGACGCGTGCGCTCACGCAGCCCTCCGAATACGACACCGTCCTGCCGCCCGTCTTCTCAACGCCAGCGGGCGTTCCGTCCATGCCATGGAAGGCGGCGCCGACCCGCGGACATCTCGCCGGGACAGTGAAGACCAACACGGGCGTCGCGATCGACCAGATCCTCGTCGAGGTGCGCGACCCGGAGACCGACGCGCTTGTGATCTCCCGTCTCACGGACGGGCTGGGCTACGTCGCGTTCATCGACCTGGCGCCCGGCCGCTACAAGGTGTTCGTCCCGGACGACGCGCGCGTCACGGGCAAGCGCGTTGAGCTGGTGAACCTGTCCGCGGGGACAGTCGCGCGCTTCGCCATCACGCCGTTCGCGAAGGGCAACGAAGGTCGCCGGCCACCGAAAGAGACGACGCCTGCGTTCGATCCGATGGAAGAGCAGCTACTGCCGAACGGCGAGCGCTGAGGCCTGGCCCCTGACATGACGCTTTCGTCATCGAGCACCGCCCACACAGGCAGATAGTCCACATGTGACGCTAAGTGCAGCGCTGCGGATCATCGCTGGGCTGATCGCGATGGCCGCAGCGACCGGGAGCCTCGCCGCCTTCTTCCGCCAGCGCGATCGTGCGCGGCTGGACGCAGCCCTGCTCATGGCCGCGATGGCCCTCGCGCTCTTCGCCGTCGACCCCGCCTTTCCGTTGTGGCTCTACATCAGCGGAAGCGTCTCGCTCTTTGCGACTCCATACCTCCTTCTGCGCCTGATCGATCGCACGCTTGTCCGAGTGCCACGGCCCGCGGCGTGGATCGCGCTGGGCTCGGCCGCGACGAGCGCACTCGTCCAGTTCAGCGACGTGATCACTGGGGTCGATCCGATGACACCGACATACGCGTCACCGGCCCTCTCTCCCCTGATGAGCGCACTCGCCGTGGGGCCGTTCGTTCTCCTGCAGATATACGCGGCGACACTGCTGGTGCGCGCGGCACTTGCCTCGACCGGAACGGCGCGCGTTCGGCCCGCCCTGGTGGCTGCGGCTTCCCTGCTCCTGCTCGAGCTGGTGGTCTCGCAGGTCGTGCGGGCGCTCCTCGAGGTATCGTCCATCGCCCCCGACGACCTGGCCGCTATCGCCGACTTCCTCGCCGCGGCGCTCGCCATGCTCTGCTACCTCGTGGTGTTCGCGCCACCAGCATGGGCCAGTGCGGCATGGCAGCAGCGCCAGCTCGGCGCGTTCCTCCACGAGCTCGGCACGAGTGCGACGCCCGGCGAACGCTCCGCGGCTCTTGTTGCTCTGACCCACGCGGTACGCGGGGCCCTCGGCGCTGTCAGCGCCACCGCCGGGCAGTCGGACGAGATGACGGGGGCCTTCGTTGTCGAGGTCACCGACGGCGCGGCCATCGATGCGAGGCTCTTCGCCTCTCGCCCCATGCGCGAGGCCGCGCGAACGCGCCGAGTCACACTTGCGCGTCGCGAGGACCTCGAAGCGGCGGACGCTGCGGTCTGCCGCGAGCTCGGCATCCAAGCGGTCCTCGTCATCCCGATCGCCTCCGGCAACCGCACGTTCGGACTGCTCATGATCGTCGCCGGCTCGAGCCTCGTGTTCCCGACCGAGGACCTCGGCCTGGTGAATGTGATGGTCGAGCAGACAGCCCTCGTGCTGTTGAACGCGCGCCTGCTGACAGAACAGCGCGCGCTGGCGGATCAGCTGTTCCAGTCGAACATCGCGCTCGAGCAGTCGCGCCACGCGGCGGAGGAGACCCTGCGGTACCGCGAGCTGCACGATCCGACGACCGACCTGCCGAACCGCACGGTCATCGAGAGCCGCCTCGCGGAGCTCGCCGAAGTTCGGCGGCGCGTGGGCGGCGGCGCGGCGCTCCTTCTCCTCGATCTCGCGGGCTTCCGCGACACGAACAAGATCTACGGACGCGCGAGGGGCGACGCGGTGCTCCGGCAGGTGGCGGGCCGCCTCCTCAAGCGCGTTGAGGAGAACGACACGGTCGCCAGCCTCGGCGCGGACCGCTTTGTCCTACTCCTGTCTGGCGCGGACGTTGAGCATGCGGAGTCCGTCGCAAGAGAGGTCCACGACGCGGTGTCTGAGCTCTTTGTCATCGAGGGGAAAGCCGTGCACGTCGCCCCGACCATCGCGATCGCGATCGTGCCGGTCCACGGCACCGACGCCGACAGCCTTCTCGTGCACCTCGAGATCGCTCTCGAGGAAGCGCGCAGGGTCCGTCAGCCATTTCTCGTATACGACCCCTCGCTCGGCGAGGGCGCGACTCGCGCGACGAGAGACCTTGCGGCGATCCGGCCGGCGCTCAAGAACGGCGAGTTCGTCCTCTACTACCAGCCGCAGGTCGCGCGCGACGGACAACGAGTTGTCGGCGTAGAAGCGCTGATCCGGTGGGACAGGCCGGGCGTGGGCGTCGTTCCGCCAGCCGACTTTCTTCCACTCATCGAGCGGCTCGGTCTTGGCCGGTCGCTCGATCACTGGGTGCTGCGCCGCGCACTTGCCGAATGCCGGGCGTGGCGCGAGGCGGGGTACTCGATCCCAGTGTCGGTCAACGTGGGGCGCGATTTCGCGCAAGACCCTGGGCTCGTCAGCGTCGTCGAGGCGACGCTCGCCGAGGAGAGGATGCCGGCGGCCGCGCTGCATCTAGAGGTCGTCGAGGACTCGCTCCTCGCGGAGCGCGAGCAGGTCCGCGATTCCTTGAAACGGCTCGAGGAGCTCGGGGTGGGGTCCAGCCTCGACGACTTCGGCTCGGGCTATTCCTCGCTTGGTTACGTTCGGGATCTTCCGGTCCAGGCGCTGAAGATCGACCGCCTCTTTGTGAAGAATGTGCTGACCGAGCGCGCCGACGCGACGATCTGCCGCTCCGCGATCGACCTCGCGCATGGCCTCGGCCTCCTGTCCGTCGCCGAGGGTGTGGAGGATGCCGATCTGTGGACCGCGCTCGGGAACATGGGCTGCGACATGGGACAGGGGTACTTCTTTGGAAGGCCGATGCCACTCGTCGCGCTCACCCGCTGGCTCGAGGACTCGCGCTTCGGTCTGGCGTCCATGGAGACCGCAATCGCGCGTCAGGCACAGGCCGAGCGGACCTGTGAGCTCGCCGAGCGCTCCGTCGAGGGCGACGCCGATGCCACCAAGGCGCTGCGAGACGCGGAGCATGCGATCCCGATCGCCGCAGATTGGGCGCTCCGCACAGGCGACCCGGAGCTCGCACTCCGATTCGGCGGAGCGTTACGCCTGTACTGGTCCGATCGCGGCCTTGTCGCTCCCGGCACCGCCTACCTCGACAGTGCGCTCGCGCTCGCCACCGATCGGCCGCACGACGTGCGGTACGCGCGTGCGCTCGCTGCCTCGGCGATGCTGCTCGCCCAGAGCGGCGAGCACGAGCGGGCGCGTGGTCTGTTCATGGATGTCATGGCGATCATGCGTGGCGCGGACGAGCGCACCGGGCTCGCCGAGACGCTGAGCAACCTGAGTGTCGTCGCGGAGATCACGGGCGATCTCGCAGCGTCCGACGGATACCTCACTGAGGCGATCGGCCTGCGTCGCGCGCTCGGACAGCGGCGCGGGGAAGCGGTCGCGCTCAACCTGTTCGCGCTGAACGCTCTTGGCCAGGGCCACCTCGCCCAGGCCGCAGAGCGCGCGGATGCCTCGATCAGTCTCCATCGCGAGTTCAACGACACACGCAATCTCTCCAGCGCGCTCGACTCGCGCGGCGCGATCCGGGTCGCGAGCGATGACATCGATGGCGCGTTGGACAGCTACGCCGAGAGCCTCACGCTGGCCCGCGACGGCGGGTTCGCCTCAGGCATGGCGCAGGTCGTGGAGAGCGTCGGGATGGCACTCGCGACAGCTGATGAGGGTCTGGCGGCTCTTCGCCTTCTCTCGGCGGTACAAGCATTCCGCGAGCATGCCGATGTCCTCCCGCCTTCGGACCGGACGCGCTATCGCGACACGATCGCAAGCCTCGGGGCTGATCTGCCGTCTGAAGAACGAGACACCGCGATCGCCCAGGGACGCGAGTTCTCGGTCGAGACCGCAGTCGCGATGGCGCTCATCGCCATCGGGACCCATCGCGCCCGCGCAGGCTACGCCGGGACGCCTGCCCTCACCGAAGCGACGCCCCTCGCGCGCACGCCCAGTCGCTCCTGACGGAACGGCACTTTCGCGCGCCGCCGCAGGTCCGCGAAGGCCGCGTGCTGCGTCTCATTCACGAACGTGAAGGCAACGCCCTGCTTCCCCGCGCGGCCGGTCCGACCGGTGCGGTGCACGAAGGTCTCGGCGTCCTCAGGCAGATCGAAGTTGACCACGTGACCGATGTCGTCGACGTGGATACCTCGCGCAGCGAGATTGGTCGCGACCAGCGTCGGGATGCGGCCACTGCGGAATCCCTCAAGTACGCGCTCGCGTTCGTGCTGGCCGACGTCCCCGTGCAGCGCTCGCGCTGGGCTTCCGAGAAGTCCGAGCGCTTTCACGAGCTTGTCGGCGCCGTGCTTCGTGCGGCGGAACACGAGCGTTCGCACGACGTCTTCGCGGCGGAGGATCTCGTGGAGGGCGGCGACCTTGTCTGACTCACGAACTTGCACCCACGCCTGATCGATCGCAGCGACGATCGGCTCTTCGGGCTTGATCGTCACGCTGACCGGATCCTTCGTGTATCTGCGGGCGACCGCTCGGACGTCAGTCGTGAGCGTTGCCGAGAACAGCGCGGTCTGCCGCGGCCCCTTGAGGAGCGCGACGATCCGCGCGATGTCCGGTGCGAAGCCGAGATCGAGCAGCCGGTCCGCCTCGTCGAGGACGAGGATCCGGATGCGCGAAAGGTCGAGCGTGCGTCGCGAGGCAAGATCGAGGAGGCGTCCAGGCGTTCCAACCACGACGTGCGCGCCGCGACGGAGAGCGTCCTCCTGCGCGCGGTAGCCGACGCCGCCGTACAGCGCGACGACGCGCGCATGCCGGAAGCGCCCGAGGACCTCGATCTCACGGGCGACCTGCTGGCCGAGCTCCCGCGTTGGTACGACAACGAGCGTGAATGGCGCGCCCGCGCGGCCCTCGACGCGCTCGAGGATCGGGAGCGCGAAGGCGCCGGTCTTACCGGTGCCGGTCTGGGCCTGCGCGAAGAGATCGCGACCTGAGCGAAGCGCCGGTATCGCCAGCTCCTGAACGGGCGTGAATGTGGTCCAGCCGAGCTGCTTCACAGCGCGGTCGAGATCTGGGGTAAGCGAGATCAACTGATTTCCTTTGCGGGGCAACAAAAAAGCGAGCCGAAATGTGACTCGGCTCGCTGCTCGCCGACGCGACCGCCGGCTATTTCTTGAAGGACCCGAGTGATTTTCTGAGTTCAGCGTAACACAGCGTTCGAGCTAGCGCCCCTTCGACGCCTTCGTCTC
>Ga0207653_10000165_pt1 | contig 46874 bp, 43 predicted proteins | sample KBSK5251metaG_FD_184341 | JGI IMG/M metagenome (GOLD analysis project Ga0207653, IMG submission 184341) | Corn, switchgrass and miscanthus rhizosphere microbial communities from Kellogg Biological Station, Michigan, USA - KBS K5-25-1 metaG... | ecosystem: Host-associated > Plants > Roots >... | reverse complement strand
GGCTGCTGAAATACGCGCCATAGGGACAGCCCAGCCAGCACGCGTTGCGGAACTGGCACGGAGAGCGTCCCGGCAATGCGCGCGTCAGGTTGGCGGTGCGGCCCGGGATGATGCGCCGCCGGCCGCCGAATTTCTGCCGCAGCCGTCCGGCAATCAGCTCTTCACCGCAATTGAGCGGCATCGCCGGCTGGAATTTTCCATCCGGGAGCTGGGGCATTCGTTCCAGCGAGCCCGAAATGCCGGCATGCCGTTCGACGTAGTCGTACCACGGCGCGAGGTCCGCGTAGCGAATCGGCCAGTCGACCGCGATGCCGTCCTTGGCGTTGGCTTCGAAGTCCAGGTCACTCCAGCGATAGCTTTGCCGGCCCCACATCAACGAGCGGCCGCCGACGTGGTAGCCGCGGAACCAGTCGAACCGCTTCACCTCGGTGTAGGGCGAGTCCTGGTCCGACGCCCACCAGTCGAGGTTCGTCTCGTTGAGCGGGTAGTCGCGTTTCAGCACCGGGTAGGCTTCGACCATCGCGCGCGTGCGCCTGCCGCGGTGCGGATAATCCCACGGCGCCTTCGTCGCGTTCACGTAGTCTTTCACGTGCTCGATGTTCTTGCCGCGCTCGAGCAGCAGGACGCGCAGCCCCTTCTCGGTCAGCTCCTTTGCCGCCCAGCCGCCCGAGATGCCGGACCCGACGACGATGGCATCGTAGTTCTGAGACTGCACACACCCTCCTTAGGACAGTGCTCGGATTTCGCGCAGGACCAGGTCGATCTCTTCCGGTTTGTTCATGATGCCCGCGGACACGCGGGCGTAAGTGACCTTATACGGAGACGTTGTCGTCCGAATCTTCTTTTCCGCAAGACGCCCGACGACCTGTCCCGGGGTTAAGCCCCGGACCTCGAAACACGAAATCCCGGCGGAGAGCGCGGGGTCGCGGGGCGTGTGGAGCGTGACGCCCGGAATCTTCGCCGCGCCTTCCCGGAACGCCGCGTTCAATTCTGCAATGCGCGCGGCGATGCGGTCGCGGCCGAGCGTGCGGTGCAGCTGAACTGCCGCCGGCAGCGCCAGCATATGCTCGAACGCCTGGAACCCACCGGGCGACACGAAGGCCGCTTGCGTGGGCGGATAGGCGGCGCGCTCCGCCCAGACCCCGAACGCCGTGTCGATGACGTCGGGATCGAACGTCGGAATCGTGGGCCGCATCTCCGGCCACGCATCGGCCCGGCCCCACAGAAATCCCGTGCCCCGCGGTCCGAACAGCCATTTGTGCGTGCCGCTCGCGAAGAAATCGATGCCCAGCTTGGCGACATCGACGTCCTGGTTCGCGAAGCCGTGGACGCCGTCCACAATCAGCAGGCAGCGATCGGCGGGGGTGCGGCCGCGATTGGCGCGGGCGACCACGTCGGCGATCCGGTCGAGCGGCAGCTTCACGCCGGTCGATGAATGGACCCACGTGACGCCGACGGCGCGCGTCCTGGGACCGATGGCGCGCGCGACACGATCGGGAATCTGTGCGCCGTTCGCGGTCTCCCCCGAGTCATACAGCGGGATGTAGCGCACCTGGCAACCCGACCGCGCCGCGGCAAAGCGAATCGATTCGTGGTGGGAGTAATGATCGTGCTCCGTCGTCACGATCTCTTGATCGCTCCGAATCCGCAGTCCGTGATAGGCCATCGCGAGCGCCGTCGTCGTGTTGGCGGTCATGCAGAATTCCGCAGGGTCGCCGCCGACATAGTCCGCCAGCGCCCGCTTCACCGCCACGTACGGGCGACCCTCGGCATCGCTGAACGCGGCGATCTCGATCCACATTGCGTCGGAGTCGAGCTTTCTGCGGAAATAATCGATGGCGTCGGCGACGGGTTTCGGATGCGAGACGAACAGGAAGCTCGAGAGGTGAGTCCAGTCAGGTGCGAGGGGGAAGAGGTCGCGCACCGCGAGCCAATCGAGCTCCCCGCTCAGGGCCCGCAGCGGTCGTGATCGCGGGAGGCGCGGCTCCACCCGGCCGATGGCAGGAACGAGTGAAGCGGCGACGAGCGATTTGAGGAGCTGCCGGCGTGGAAGCGTCATGTGCGCTCCTTTTCCGTCGCCACGACGTAGGCGACCGTATCCCAGGCATTGTGAATGCCGACGAACAGCAGCAGCAACGAGGCCGCGCCGATCGCAAACAGGGCCCAGAACTGATCGTGTGACATGCCGGCGGCGCCGACGAAGAGCGTCACGTAGGCGATCAGCGGCAGTATCTGATGCCAGATCCAGTCCTCGAGGACCGGCTTGTATCCCGACTGTCTGAGCATGCGGCGGAGCACGATGAGCACATACACGATACCGGCGAGGGCGGTCGCGCCCACGACATGAGCGGGATCCTTCAATCGCTGCCACGGGGCACTGAGGACCGCCGCGAGCAACAACACCGCGACGAAATGGAGCACGTTGGGCGTCCCAAACGCGTTGAGCGAATCCGGACTGCGCGGCAGCGCCGATTCCCTGACCAACGCAACCACGACGAACATCAAGCCGGTCAGGCCGCCGGCGGACGACCCGACGATGACCCAGAAGCTTTCCCACTGTGAGAGCAGAGCGTGCGCGGAGGAGTCCATGCACCAAAACTGCGGCTGCGTCACGGACGTTGCCAGCCCGGGGTTTCGGGCACATCCTTCCGCTCACCGCACTTGACGCGACTTGAACGCTGGATCGCCCCAGGCGCCGCCGAGAGCGGCGGCCGCTCCGGATTTCGGCTGCTGCCCACGGGCCTCGACGCCTTCGTGGCGCGCGCGTTGCTCATCGAGCTCGCCGACCGCACGCTCGATCTCCAGTACTACATCTTCCATCCCGATCAGACCGGCTCGCTGATCATCGACCGCCTCATCGCCGCAGCCGATCGCGGCGTGCGGGTGCGCGTGCTACTGGACGACTGGGGCACCCTCGACAAGAAGGACGAGCTGGTCGCGGGCCTCGATGCCCATCAGAACATCGAGATCCGTGTGTTCAATCCCTACGTGCACCGCTCCGGGCTCCACCGGCTCGTCGAGCTGCTCACCAGCTTCACGCGCGTGAATCGCCGCATGCACAACAAGCAGTTCATCGCCGACGGCGTCGCCACGATTCTGGGCGGCCGCAACATCGGCGATGAGTACTTCAGCCTCGGCGAGCTCGACTTTCAGGACGTAGACGTCTTGGCGGTCGGCCCCGTGGCCCAGCAGTCGACGCAGAGCTTCGACGCCTACTGGAATAGCCGTTACGCGATCCCGATCGCGCAGCTCGGCAAGTTCACGACGAGTGAGACGCAGTTCGCGGCATCCCGAAAGCAGCTCGGGGAGCGCTGCGCGCAGCTGGCCGACTCTGCGTACGCCCGTGCCCTCGCCGAGTCCGATCTCGCCAAGGATCTGAGCGCGCATTCGCTGCATTTGCACTGGGCCAACGGCACGGTGATCGCCGATCCCCCCGACAAGCTGACGACGCCCCCCGGCACGCGCCGCGAGGAGTACCTGCGAGGCCAGATCGCCCCGCATCTTCGCGCGACGCGTTCGAACCTGCTGGTCGTATCGCCCTATTTCGTCCCGGGAAAACAGGGCCTCGCGATCTTCGGCGAGCGGCGCCGCGCGGGCGTCGGCATCAAGGTGTTGACGAATTCGCTGGCCGCGACAGACGTCTGGCTCGTGCACGCGGGCTACATGAAATACCGGCGGCCGCTGCTCGCTGAAGGCGTGCAGCTCTACGAGCTCCGCCCGGAGGCCGCCGGGGCGCGAGGCACCCGCGCCGCCAGTATCCTCGGGTCCTCGCGGGCGAGCCTGCACGGCAAGACCTTCGTCTTCGACGGCACATCGGTGTTCATCGGATCGGTGAACCTCGATCCCCGCTCACTCGACCAGAATACCGAGGTGGGGGTGCTCGTCAGCAGCCCGGAGCTTGCGGCGGAGGTTGCGCGCCTGTTCGACTACTGGACCGGACCAGCTTTGGCGTACGAAGTGCAGTCGGAGGGCGGCCACCTGGAATGGATCGGGAAGCAGGACGGCAAGATCGCCCGGTTCACGCACGAGCCGGAGGCTGGATTCTGGCGCGCCCTTGGCGCGAGATTCTTCTCGTACCTGCCCATCGATTCCCTGATCTGACGGAGGGTTATGCTGACCTTCTTGGTCCTGCTGCAGGCCGCGACGCCGCAGCGGCCCGCGCAACTCACGCAGTTCCTCCAGCAGAGCATCGGGTTCGACGCCGAGCAGCTGGGCGCGGTCGAGCGCGGCGAGGCGGTGGTGAAGGTGATCGAGGCGCGCGACCGCCGCGACGTGGTGGTGTTCGGCATCATCACCCTGCCGGTTCCGCGCGAACAATACGTGCGCGCGGTGCGCGATTTCTCGACCTCGCTTCACACGCCGAACCGCACCCAGCTCGGCATCTTCAGCAATCCCGCCACGGAGACCGACGTCGCCGCCGTAACGATCAATCCCCGCGACGTTGCGGAGATGAAAAACTGCAAGCCGGGCGACTGCGTCGTGAAGCTGCCCGCCACGGACATGCATCGCATTCATGACGAGACAAATTGGTCGGCGCCGGCGGCCGAGGTTCAGGCCCAGATGAGCGCCTACGCGCGGCGGCGGCTCGTCGAATACGTGACCGACTACCGCCGGCGCGGCGATTCGGCGATGGCGATCTATGATGATCGCGGCAACCTCAACGTGCACTCGAGTGAAGCCTTCAGCGCGCAGCTGGCCGAATCGCCGTACGTGTACCAGACCGTTCCGTCGTTGCAAAACTATTTGGCGAGCTATCCACGCGGGACGCTGCCCGCCGGCGCGACGGAGATCGTCTTCTGGTCGGAGGACGTGATGCCGCGCCTGCGCCCGATCCTGAGCGTGACGCACCTCGTCGTCTACACTCCTCCCGAGCTGCCCGGCATGACGTTGGCAGTCTCAAAGCAGATCTATGCGAACCACTACTTCGAGGCGGCCGTAGACCTCACGGCGGTCGTCGACCGCAATCCCGGGACGTACCTCGTGGTGTTGCGACGCTATCGCTTCGACAATCTGCCGGGCGGAATCCTCAACATTCGCGGCCGGGCGATCGGCGCGCTCCGCGACCAGCTCGCGGCCGATCTCCGCCGCCAGCAGCAGCATTGAGGGTCCATCTCCTCGACGGCACCTATGAGCTGTTCCGGCATTTCTACGCGATGCCGCACCAGCAGGGCCGGGACGGCCAGGAGGTCGCCGCGATCATCGGTGTCCTGGGATCGGTCCTCGGCATGCTTGAAGGCGGTACGACCCACCTCGGCGTCGCCACCGATCACGTCATCGAATCGTTTCGCAACGACCTCTGGGCCGGCTACAAGACAGGCGCCGGGATCGAGCCGGACCTGCTGGCGCAGTTCCACCCGCTCGAGGACGCGCTGCGCGCCCTGGGAGTCACCGTCTGGGCGATGGAAGAGTTCGAGGCCGATGACGCCCTGGCAGCCGCGGCGCATCGCGCGGCCGAGTCCCCCAACGTCGAGCAGGTGATCATTTGTACGCCCGACAAGGATCTCAGCCAGTGCGTGCGGGGCGAGCGCGTCGTCCAGTTCGACCGCCGCAAGCGCGAGCAGCGCGACGAGCGCGGCGTCGTCGCGCGCTTTGGCGTGGGACCGGAGTCGATTCCGGACTATCTCGCGTTGGTGGGCGACTCAGCGGACGGATTTCCGGGCGTGCCGGGCTGGGGTGAGAAAGCGTCGGGCGCCGTCCTCGGCCGCTACATCCATCTCGAACGAATCCCGGCGAACTCCGCGCAGTGGGAGGTCCCGGTGCGGGGCGCGGCGCGTCTCGCCGCAGCCCTCGCAGAGCATCGCGACCTGGCGCTGCTATTTCGCACGCTGGCGACGCTCCGCACGGACGTCCCGGTGTTCGAGGACGTAGACGCGCTGCGGTGGCGCGGCCCGACGCCGGCGTTCCAGGAGCTCTCGGGACGCCTGGGCGTCCCAGGACTGTGGGAGCGTGCGCAGAGAGCAACAAACAGTCTCCCGCGCTGGGGTTAACCCGATCGTGTCATAGTTAGCCAAGTATTCCCTTGGGTAAGGTGGTGATGTCCGAGACCCGGGAGGGTACAGCTATGTCATCGATGAGTGTGCGGGCCCTATGCGGTGCAGGTGTTTTCGCGCTGGTTCTCACTACCGTGCCGGCGCTACGTCACGATCCTGCGCCGCCCGCGCTCGCTCAGGGGCGGCGAATCTTTCGGTATGACACGTTCGGCGACGAGAAGTTTTGGACGGACACGGCACGGATGCACGAGGTGGTGCAAAGCTCTGTGAGTCCTGCCCTGGCGCTCAAGGTGGGATTGAAAGTGGACGCCGACGCGATCCCTCCCGCCGTCGCGCAGGCGATCAAGGCCGGCCAGGTGGATCTGAACAGTCCCGCCACCACGGTCACGTTGCTCAAGCTCAATGCGGTCGTTGGCCTGCAAGGGACCGTCCGTACGATCAACGGCAAAGACACACTCGTGCGACTGGGCATTACGTGCGCGCTGTGTCACTCGACGGTGAACAATTCGTTCGCGCCGGGAATTGGGCAGCGGCAGGACGGCTGGCCGAATCGCGATCTCAACGTCGGCGCGATCATCGCGCTGTCGCCCGCCATCACCGCCGAGCAAAAAGCGATCTACAACTCGTGGGGTCCGGGGAAATACGATCCGCGCTTCAATCTGGACGGGAAGAGTACGCCGCTCGTGCTGCCGCCGGCCTATGGGTTGGCGCACGTGCACTCCGAGACCTATACGGCCGAAGGACCGATCTCCTATTGGAACGCCTACGTCGCCGTCACGCAAATGCACGGTCGGGGCAACTTCGTCGACAAGCGTCTCGGCATCCACGTGCGGCAATCACCCGACCTCGTGACCTCCAAGCTCCCGGCGCTCCGCGCGTACCAACACAGCCTGCGGGCGCCAGTGCCGCCGCGCGACAGCGTGGACGCGGCAGCCGCCGGCCGCGGACGCGCCACGTTCAACAAGAGTTGTACGTCGTGTCACGTCGGCGGAACGGGCACGGACAATAACCGCGGCAAACTCCACGCGCCGAGCGAGACTGGTATGGATGGAGCATACGCGGCGCGCACCGCCCAGAAAGCCTATCGGACCACGCCCCTGCGGGCCCTCTGGCAACATGCGCCCTATTTCCACGACGGCAGCGCTGCGACGCTCGCCGACGTCGTCGCACACTACAATCAGGTGCGGAACCTCGGGCTCACCGCTGCGCAGCAGCGAGACCTCGTAGCGTTCCTCAAAACGTTGTGATGACCAGCTTGCCGTGCATGGTGGGATGGAAGGTGCAGGCGTAGCGCACCACGCCCGCGCCGCGCGCGACGTAGCGACCAACCTGCCCCTGCGACAGCGGCCCCGTGTCCCATTTCGTGCGACCGGTGGCGGTCGCGGTGTGCGGCACAATGTCCCGGTTGATCCAGACGATGGTGTCCCCCGCCGCTACGGTGAGAGCCGCGGGATGGAACTCCATCCCGCGGATCTCGACCGTGTGAGTCGTCGGCGCTCTGCTCGCCAGCAGCAGGAGCAGCCAGACGATCACCTGCTGGTCCGCGCCGGTGGGCTGAGCTTGGCCTTGAGCTGCTTGGCATGCTCGAGGTGCGTCGCGACGGCGGGACGAACGTCCACGAGCAACTTGCGCAGCTCGGCGTTTTCGGTGGTCGGGATGAGGAGCTTGTCGATCGCGTCGAGCACCGCCTGGTGGTACGCGACTTCACGGTCCATGTAGGCGCGGTCGAACGCGGCGCCGTGCAACGGCTCGAGCGCTGCGTGGGCCTGCTTGGCCCCGTTCACGAGTGACTGGCTGACGGCGTTGTCCGCGGGCGTGACGCCCAGCTTCGTGGCCAGCGCGGCAGCTTGAGCGTTGACGGCGGTATGATCGGTGATCATGGTGGCGGCGAACTGCTTCACGGCGGCGTTCTGCGTGCGAGTCTGGGCGAACTTCGCGGCATCGATGTCGATGCTGTTGGCGGTCACGGCAACGTGGGCGACTTCGGGGTCCGACAGGTCGGGTGCTGCTGCCGGCGCCGGGGCCGGATTCTGCGCGTGGAGGGCGCTGGCAAACGCGAGCGCCAATCCAAGGGGTAGCAGTCGATGGCCTGAATGCGACATTCAATACCTCCTGAAAGGGATCCGTGATGTTGTTGGTTGGCTCAAGCTCACCGGCTAATCACACTTTGTCAAGTATTTGCTTGTGTTACTAGACAAATCAGTGTTTGCAAGCTATTCTGGGGCATGACCAACTGGCTGGAACGGCTGATCGGGGAAACACAGGTGCGACTGCTCGGCCTGCTGCGCCGGTCGCGCCACACCGTCACGAGCCTAGCCGAAGCCCTCGGTCTCACCGACAACGCCGTACGAATGCACATCGCTGCCCTGCACCGCGATGGGATCGTCGCGCAGGTGGGCAGCCAGCGCGACACGGGCGGAAAACCTGCTCGACTATATGGCCTCACGGCCGCCGGCGAGGAGCTGTTCCCCAAGGCTTACGCGCTCGTCCTGGCCAAGCTGGTTGAAGAGATCGTGCGCACCGAAGGCCGAGCGCGGGCGATCCAGCTGCTTCGCGCCGTCGGCGCGCAGGCCGCCCAGCAGGCGAGCCGCGGCACCAATCCCAAACAGCGGATGGAAGCGGCGGCCGCCGTCTTTCGCGATCTCGGCGCGGACGCCCTCGTCGAGAAGACCACCGACGGCTGGCGGCTGCAGGGCTATGGCTGCCCACTCTCCGCCGTGACGTCAGGCCATCCGGAGATGTGCGAGCTCGGCAAAGCGCTGGTCGAGGAAGTCGTCGGAGCGCCGGTGACCGAATGCTGTCAGCGCGGTGACCACCCGCGCTGCTCGTTCGAGCTGGACGCGAGCGCACAGTGACGAGCTATCGCTACCTGATCATCGGCGGCGGCATGACCGCCGACGCCGCAGCCCGCGCGATCCGCGAGGCTGACGCGAGCGGCAGCATCGGGATCATCTCCGCCGATCCGCATCCACCGTACAATCGTCCTCCCTTGTCGAAAGGACTATGGAAAGGGGACGATCCAGAAAAGACCCTCTGGCGCGGTACCGACAAGATCAACGCCGAGTTGACGCTGGGCCGGCGCGTGACGGCCATCAACACGAAACAAAAGACCGTCACCGACGATCGCGGCAAAGCCATCACGTACGAAAAGCTCTTGCTCGCGACCGGCGGCACGCCGCGCCGTCTTCCCATGCAGACCGGGCAGATCATCTACTACCGCACATTCGACGACTACACCCGGCTGCGCGCGCTCGCCAACCAGAAGCTGCGCTTCGCCGTGCTGGGCGGCGGGTTCATCGGTTCGGAGGTCGCGGCCGCGCTGCGCATCGTGGGCCGCGATGTCACGATGATCGTCCCGGAAGATGGAATCGGGGCACGCGTGTTCCCCGCCGATCTCTCGAAGTTCCTCGTCGACTATTATCGCGAGCAGGGCGTGGACGTGCGGACCGGCGAGGGCCTGGCCGACCTGCAGCAGAGCGCCGGCAAAGTGAACGTGCGGACGACCCACGGCAAAGACATTCCGGTCGACGTCGTCGTCGCCGGTCTCGGTATCCAGCCCAACGTGGAGCTGGCCGAGCAGGCGGGATTGCGCGTCGAAAACGGCATCGTGGTCGACGAGCTGCTCCGCACCAGCTCCGCCGACATCTTCGCCGCCGGTGACGTCGCCAATTTCTTCAATCCCGCGCTCGGCGTGCGGATGCGGGTCGAGCACGAGGACAACGCCAACACGATGGGCGCGGCGGCGGGCCGGTCCATGGCCGGCAAGGGCACGCCGTACACGCACCTGCCCTTCTTCTATTCAGACCTGTTCGCGCTGGGGTACGAGGCCGTCGGCGAGCTCGATCCGCGGCTCGAGACCGACAGCGTCTGGAAAGAACGATTCCGCGAGGGTGTGATCTACTACTTGAAGGACGGCAAGGTGCGCGGCGTCCTGCTGTGGAATACCTGGGGGCAGGTCGATAACGCACGTTCGATCATTGGAACAAGCGACCGGCTCGAATGATCAATGATCAATGTCCAATGATCATTGATCATTGGACATTGACCGCGATGCTCCGCCATTGCCCCTGCCGGAACCGCAGCACGCTCAGTGCACACCGCGTCGCATGTCCCGCGAGGATCGCCAGCCAGATATCGATGGGATCGAGTCTGCCCACCTGCTGAACCACGAAGCAGATGCCGAGCGGAACGAAGATTTGCGATATGATCGAAATGTAGAGCGGACTCTTCGTGTCGCCCGTTCCCTGCAGGCCGCCGGTATATGACAGCGCCACAGTGATGAACAGTCCCGACAGACTCAGCACACGCAGCAGCTGCACGCCGACATCCAACACGACGGCGTCGTGCATGCCGAAGACGGCGAGGAGCTGGCGCGGCAGGAAGAAAAAGAACAGGCCCACGAACGCGGCGACTGCCAGGCCGTAGCGCGCCGCAATATGGACGGCCTCATTAGCGCGGTTGGGATGCCCGGCGCCGAGATTCTGTCCGGCGACGGCAGCGGCCGAGCCCATCAGGCCCACCGATGTCCAGGTGATCAGCGAAAACAGCTCGGTATACGACACGGCGAACGCGCCCTGTGCAGCGGCGCTCTGCGCGAGCGCGCCGATGAACGACAGCATCAGCACCCCGCCGACGTTCATCGCGATTCCCTGAATGCCCGTTGGCAGGCCGAAGCGGAACAGCTCGCGAATGATCGACCAATCAGGCCCGAGGCCGCGCCCCCGTGGAAACGAGACGACCCAGCCGCCGCGCCAGAGCTTCCAGGTAGCGTAGATCGCCAGCAAGCCCCCTGTCAGGCACGTGCCCATCGCGGAGCCGCGTGTCCCGAATTCCGGAATCGGTCCGAGTCCCCGGATGAGCACGATGTTCAACAAGAGATTGAGGACGGTCATCGCGATGCCCAGGATCATCGGCGTGCGCGCGTCGCCCGCCGAGCGCAGCGCGCCGCTCAGCATGAAGAAGATCATCATGCCGCTCGAGAAGCCGAACATGATCCGGAGATATGGCAATGCTTCGGCCCGCACCGCCGGCGCCGCGTTCACCAGATTGAGCAGCCACGGCGTCACGAAGTACCCGACGGGAGCGAGGATGCCGAGCGAGATGCCGATCGCCGTGAGGAATGCCTGGTAGACAACGCGGTCGACCTTTTCCGCGTCGCCGGCACCCGCGAACCGCGCTACCAGCACGCTCATCCCCGTAAACAGCGACGAGATGAAGGCGATGACGACAAGAAAGATCTGCCAGCTCACGCCGATCGCAGCGTTCGCCTTGTAGCCGACCAGGTTCCCGACGAGCACATGGTCGACGATCCCCTGCATCCCCCCGATTGCATTGGTGAGCATTGTGGGCCACGCGATCTTCCAGACGGCCGCGCGAAGCGGCCCCTCGACGATCGAGCGGTCGTAGCGTGAAACCGTTTCCGTCACTCAGCTGCCCGGATTCGTGCTACGGCGTCGTGCGAGCAGGGCGTCGAGGCTCCAGGGTCCTGGCCCCGCAGCCGAGAAGTAAAGGAAGAGGAAGCAATAGATCACGGCCGTCTGCCCCATGTTGAGCACGGGCCAGAGCCAGTGACCCATCCGGGCATGTCCGTAGAAATACGCGACCGCCATCTCGCCGGCGAGAACGAACGCGACGGGACGCGTGAACAGCCCCACCAGAATGAGCGGCCCGCCGATCACCTCGATCACGCCTGCCACCCATGGCAACGAGCCCACCGGCGCGGTGCCCCCGCCCGGCATCACCGCGGCGGGCAACGCGAACAACTTCGCGGTGCCGACCTGAATGAAGAGATACGCCAGGACGATGCGCAGCAGGCTCAAGACCTGTGGCGCCCACTCTTTCTTCACAGGGCCTCCCGTTTTTTGATCAGTAGTTCGCGCTCACGCACGTTGTCGGTCAGCTCGGCCGCCCGCGCGAGCTCCGCGCGGGCTTCCTCGAAACGGCCGAGTTTGGCGAGAAGATCCCCGCGCACGCTCGGCAAAAGATGATAACCCGCCAGCGCCGGATCGCTCGTCAGCGAATCGACAACCTCGAGACCCGCCGCCGGGCCGAACGCCATGCCGAGCGCTACCGCGCGGTTCAACTCGACGACCGGCGACGGCAGCAGCTGCGCCAGTCCGTCATACAGCGCGACGATGCGGGTCCAGTCTGTCTCCTCCGGCGTGCGCGCCCGCGCGTGGCACGCGGCGATCGCGGCCTGCAGCGTGTACGGTCCGTACGCGCCGCCCAGCGCTTCCGCGCGCTCCAGCGCACCGAGCCCGCGCCGGATCAGGAGGTGATCCCAGCGCCCGCGGTCCTGCTCGAGCAGCAGAATCGGCTCGCCGCCCGGCCCGACGCGCGCGCGTATGCGCGACGCCTGAATCTCCATCAGCGCGACGAGGCCGTGCACCTCGGGCTCGGCCGGCGCCAGCTCGGCGAGGATGCGGCCCAGCCGCAGCGCGTCCTCGCACAGGGCCGGCCGCACCCACGCTTCGCCCGCCGTGGCGGAGTAGCCTTCGTTGAAAATGAGATAGATGACCTCGAGCACCGATTCGAGCCGCTGTGCGAGCTCGGCGTCGCGCGGCACCTCGAACGGCACGTGCGCGGCGGCGAGCGTTCGCTTGGCGCGCACGATGCGCTGCTGAATCGTGGCCTTCGGAACGAGAAACGCCCGCGCGATCTCGTCCGTCGTCAAGCCGCCGAGTAGCCGCAGCGTGAGCGCGACGCGTGCCTCGGTCGTCAGGACGGGGTGGCACGTCGTAAAGATCAGGCTCAGCAAGTTGTCGCCCACCTGATCATCGATCGCCTCGGCGAGTGCCGGCTCCGGGCTCGCCTGGCGCTCGTCGAGCTCGCGCCCCAAATGCTCGTGCTTGCGGCCTTGCATCTTGCTGCGCCGGAGGTGATCGATCGCACGATGCTTCGCGGTGGCCATGAGCCAGGCGCCGGGATTGTCGGGCACGCCCGACGCGGGCCATTGCTCCAGCGCCGCGACGAGCGCGTCCTGCGCCAGGTCCTCCGCCAGGCCGACGTCGCCCACGATCCGGGCGAGGCCGGCGATGAGTCTGGCGGATTCGATCCGCCAGACCGCATCGATGGCGTCAGCAGCCTTCTGACGGGTCATCCATCATCTGGCGCACTTCGACTTCCAGGTCCTGATCCCAGAGTCCGATGTGCGCTTCGAGGAATCGCTGCGTCCACGCGAGGGCTTCCTGCTTCGACGTGACGTTGAAGATCGCGTAGCCCCCGATCACCTCCTTCGCCTCCGTGAACGGCCCGTCCGTCACGGTGATCTTCCCCTTCGCGAGCCGAGCCGTCGCGCCCAGCGCCGTCGGTCCCAGCCCGCCCATGCCGCCGAAGGTGCCCTGTTGGACGGCGTCCTCCGCGAGCTTGTTGATTCGATCGATGAGCTCCGGCGACGGCTGCGCGCCGGTCTCGCGAGACTTCACAATCGTCATGAATCGCATGGCTATTTCCCCGAGCGTTGTTTGTTCTTGGCGATCGCCGCGCGCTGCCGCTCTTCCTGCTGCCGCAGCTCGGGCGTGAACTCCGCGCCGAAATCCTCCATCTCGAACACCTGCCGGATCTCGACCTCCTCGCCGCCGTCGAACGGCGCGCGCTTCAGCCATTCGATCGCCTCTTCCTTCGACCGCACCTGCCAGAGCCAGAAACCGGCGATCAACTCCTTGGTCTCCGTGAACGGCCCGTCACGCACGACTCGCTGCTTCCCCGAAAACTTGACGCGCACGCCTTTCGAGCTCGCGTGCAGCCCTTCGCCGGCCAGCATCACGCCGGCCTTCACCAGCTCATCGTTGAACTTGCCCATCGCCTCCAGAATCCCTTTGTCAGGCAGGGCGCCGGCCTCGCTGTCCTTGTTGGCCTTCACGATCACCATGAATCGCATTGTGGTCTCGCTTCCATTGAGGGTTTTTCTTGACGATTTTCCTTTTGTCATTTATGCGTCGAACGAGACTTCGGGAAATCGACATATTCCAATGTCGTTGTGGTAGCCCCGGTTACGGCCTTGGATCACGAGGAGCGGATATGTGCAGGAACATCAAGACGCTGGCGAACTTCGAGCCCCCCGCGACCGACGATGAGATTCGCGCCTCGGCGCTGCAGTTCGTACGGAAGTTGAGCGGCACGACGCATCCCTCGCACGCGAACGAAGCGGTGTTCAACCGTGCCGTAGACGACGTGACGACGATCGCCCGCCACTTGATCGACTCGCTGACAATCAAGGCGCCGGCGCGCAATCGGGAAGAAGAAGCGCGCAAAGCACGGGAACGCTCGGCGAAACGGTTCGGCTAGGGCTGCCTGTACTTCAGCGCCGAACATCTCTATTTTTCTGGCCTCGCCCTGGTGGTGGAACTGGTAGACACGCTGTCTTGAGGGGGCAGTGCCGCAAGGCGTCTCGGTTCGAATCCGAGCCAGGGCATCTAGTGACGGGCGTCCCGTTGTAGTGGTGATGCGGGGCTGCTCGCGCAAACTCGCACGGCGCATAGCTTTTCGGCATGGAGCTATGGGTGGCGTTCGGGTTTGGTGCGGCCGTCGGCGCACTGGTCGGGTACCTGCTCGGACGTTTGAGGCGGGTCCCGGAGCCGGTACGTGCGCGTCCCGCGCCCCCGTCACAACCTCCACCATCAGCCGCGAAATCCTCGACAACCTCGCCCGAAGTTAAGCACGTCGTCCTCGACGAAGGCTCTGCCAACGTTCTCAATGCGCTGAACAATCGCCTCTCGGCCATCGGCGCGTTGGCCGATTTGCTGCACGGCAGCCCACTCGATCCTGAGCGCGCGCGCGCGCTCGTGCTGCTGCACGGCGAGGTGCGCCGCGCAGCCGAAATCACGAACCACTTCCTGGAGCTTGCCGCGCATCCTGCCGGCGCCGCCGAGCCGTGTGATGCGGCCGTCGTGATCAGTGGTGTGCTTGCGGAGCGCGAGTCGACGTTCCGCGAGCTCGGCGTGAAGGTCGTCCGAACGGTCCCCCCTGATCTGCCGCTTGTCGCGTGCCCGATGCCGCAGCTCACGGAGATGTTGACCAAGCTGCTCGACTTCTCGCTGCGCCGGCTCCGCGCCTCACAGCCGCCGCGCGAGCTGCGGATCGACGCGATTGCCACCGGGCCGTCGGTCGTGGCGTCGCTGTGGGATTCCGGCGCGCCGCTCGCCGTGGAAGCCGAGCAGCGGCTCACGTCGCCGTTCCGCTTTACGCAGACGGGCGGCGGCGGCGAGGTCGAGTTCGCGCTCGCCCGCGCGCTCGCGCAGTCGGCCGGTGGCAACCTGCGGCTGCGGCCGCGCGGCGGGAGCACCGGCGCCGAGGTCGTCGTGACGCTGCCGCGCAGCGTGCTGGGCGCGCAGGCGCCGCTGTCGACGCCGGCGGAAAGCCTGCCCCGCATGCGCATCCTCGTCGTAGACGACGATGCGGTGAATCGTCAGGCAATGGTGATGCTCCTCGAGCGGGAAGGACACCAGATCGTGGCGGTCGAGAATGGCCTCGAGGCGATGGAGCGGCTCGGCGACCACGACAACACCTTCGACGCGGTCGTCACCGACCTGCAGATGCCGCGGCTCGGCGGGCGTGCGATGTACGAGCAGCTCGTCTCGAGCCGGCCGCTCGTCGCCAAGCGTTTCGTGTTTGTGACGGGCGATCAGGCCCGCGGCGAGACGCGCGCGTTTCTCGAGAGCTGTGGACAGCCCTCGGTCACGAAACCCTATGATTTGGGTGATTTGATCAACGCGATTGGAACGGTTTCCCGAAAAAAATAGACGCAGCAGACGCAACAGACGCAGCAGGTAGGCGCTGACGGCTAGTTTGGAGCGTGGACTCGCGGGCTCCCATACTCGCGATCGCCGCCAATTCCCGGTCCCGCCAACTCCAGTCCGCCCCGGTCATTATTGATTCGCGCGATGAATTGACGAATGGATCCCGGGAAGGGCGCCGTGCGGCCATTCTTGCCGAACGGATCGGTATACCACACCTCGGGGCCGCCGGCGTTGTCGACGAAGTTGGAATTGATGTCGACCACGCGGTCCGTGCCGTCGAACACCGAGCGGGGATCGTCGAACGTGATTCCCGTAATGGTTCCGTTGCTCGTAGAGCGCGCGCATGCCCCGCCCCGCGCGGCGTTCCCCGCCGGCGTGACTTCGTAGCACACGTCGATCGGCCGTCCCGTGATTCCCACCAGGGCCGGATCGTAAAAGCGGCTTGGCAGCGAGACCTGGAAGTACGGATTGAAGAACGCGAGCGTGTGGCCATCTTCGCGCCGGACCGAGTTCGACGTCTGCCAGGTCTCGTGCAGCGCGCCGAAATTGGAGAACTGGCCGGCGGGGACGAGAATCTCGCTATCGACACAGGTGCGATCAGGAATGATCCGCACGCCACCCCCGTCGGGTGAATTCACCGGCGTCGCCGGGCCAACCACAACGGTGGTCCCGTCACAGCTCCGCTCGAACTGGCCCGGAGTGCCGATCGCCGCCAGCATCGTGATGTGCAACTCGGTCCCGTCGCTGCAGCGGATATGATAGACCAGCTCGTGCAGATTGTTGGTGAACGCGTCTTTCGAATGCGTCCCCTGATGGAGCTTTACGAGGACGTCGCAGCGCACATCGAATAGCGCATCAGCGGCGTCGCTGCCGAAGTGCATGGGCACGTCGTTCTGCCATTCGACCTTGTGCCCGAAGTGATCCTCGTGGCGCGTCGTCAGGGGATCGTACACATCGAGCTGTTCGTTCGCGTAGCCAAACGGAATCGGTCCAACTTCGCGGTACAGCGCCGAGCCGCGTGGATCACGGCCGTGGTCGTGGCCGAAGGAGCAGCCCGTGACCGGATCGATCGGCGGATGCCAGGTGGGATAGAGCTTGTGATCGGGTCCGACGACGGAGTACGCATCGTGCTGCGCCTTGGTGCAGTCGTCGTTCGGGCCAGGCGACCAGAGCCCGAAAGACGCGGCGTTCCCGGTGGCAGGCCCGTAGTCAGGGGCAGCCGGCATATCGTGACACGCTGCCGACACCATGGCGCCAGCGACGAGAAAGAGCAGCAGGGATGCGGGTTTCATGGGATCCTGCCCCACGTTCGCCCCGCCGTACGGTTCCAGCAGTGACCGTTGTCACTCCCAAATGGGCCACAGCAATTGAGTTATAGTGCGCCATGCACCGGACCCGAGTGATCCTGTTGGCGCTTGTGCTCGCGGGCACGCACGACGCCGTAGGCCAACGCACCGCCGCCTCGAGCCGAGCGGGGGGCGGAGGCGGAGGCGGAGGGGGCCTGTGGTATAGCGTGGGCGTCGCGCCGGGGTGGGCTCGTGTCACCTGCGACATCTGCGCCGGCCGCCGCCAAACGGGGCTGTCCGCATTCCTCGGAGTCGGTGGGAGCTCGAGCCGTGCGCTCCGAGTCGGCGCCGAGCTCGCCGGCTGGAGGTATCGCGCGGGCGCCGTGACGCAAACGCTGATGTCGGTCGGCGCCGCGGCCTACTGGTATCCGAACCTCGCGCGGCGGTTTTACCTGCGCGGTGGCGCGGCGATCGTGCTGCACCACGCCAGCGACGGAACGGACGTCGTCACATCATCGGGAATCGGCCCGCAGCTTGGTGTGGGCTATGAGTACACGGTGAGCCGCGCGTGGCGCGTCGCGCCGTTCGCGCATTACTCGGTGGGTGTGGTGGCCGGCGACGTGAAGTTCAACGGCGGTCAGGCAGCGCCGAGCGGAACGGTGAGCTTCCTGCAGGTCGGCGTCAACTTAACGCGACGCTGACGGCTGCGAATAATCGGCGACGCTCGGCGAATGATCAATGATCATTGATCATTGGACATTGAGAATTGATCATTCCGTAGGAGTGGGCCGACTCGGAATCGAACCGAGAACCTACTGATTAAGAGTCAGTTGCTCTGCCAATTGAGCTATCGGCCCTCGTTTGGCGCGGCGGAAAAATCGTCAGGGGCCGTCGGCGAGGCAAGGGAACGCGTCGGCAGCCCAATCCTCGTCCCCCACTCGTCGGTCAGCTTGAATGTCTCACTCATCGGAAACCGCAGCACCCAGAGCCGGCGGGCCAGGTCCTTCAACGACCAAATGACGGTCCGCTGCACCTCGACCGACGTCCATTGGCCGAATTCATTGTGGGCCAGATCGACCCGCAGCGCCTCCGCGATGCTGGCAGCTAACTCCTCATGTTCGGGCTGATGTCCCTGTGTAGGGACTTTTTTGGTCCCCTTTTGGGGACCTGAACCCTCGCCCCAAAGTACCCACTCGAGCGTAACGTCTGGGATCCCAAGCTCTTTCGCTTTGGTCACGATCAAACGGGCGACGTCTGCGGGGAATTTCTCTCGATGCGGCCATTTCTTTATGGCTGCTTCAGTTACAGCACCACCGAGCGCGGCGGCGAACTGGCGATAACTCAAGGAGATACCGTCCCACGGACTGAACACGTCCAGCAGCACGGCGAGACGACTCGCTACCGGGACTCGTTTCGGGCCAGTTTCGGGCTTGACAGGTGACAAGATATGCCTACTTTCGGTGTCGTGGAAACGCAACAGCAGGCCTGTTCTGTCCCACAAACTGCCTCGTGACCCCAATGACGTCAAGCGCCCAGCCCTTGGAGACCCTCATGAAGTTCGTCGTTCGCCGCTCAATTCTGGTGTTCGCGCTGGCGCTGTCTGTTGCGCGCTGCGCGGACCAACCCACAGCGGTGAAAGCGCCCGCGGGTCCCCAATTCCTGCGCTGGGCTGAGACGCCGCAGTTCTCCGCCAGAACCACCAATCCTCACGGCCGCTCCGGAGCGATGGCGCTGACACCCCCCCTGAGTCTCGATCAGTACACGGTGTCGTTCTGGGCGGTGCGCGGCGAGTCCCGGTCGGTCCAGATCAACTACAGCAGCTCCATCGATAGCGAAGTGCACCCGTTCCTGCAGCTCACGACGACCGACCCGCAGTTCGTGCCGGGCGTCGGTGAGCTCGCCGTGGGTGACTCTGTTCTCATCACGGTCTCGGTCGATACCGCCAAAATTGGCGTGACGCTCGAACCGAGCCGTCTGCAGTTCGGCGCACCCGCCCAGCTCAAGATCTGGTACGGCGGCGCCAGTGGCGACCTGAACGGCGACGGCGTCGCCGACAGCACCGACCTCTCCCTTGAAGCGAAGGTGCTCGGCCTCTGGTACCGCGAAGAGGACAGCGATCCGTGGACGAAGCTCGGCGCGTCGCAGTCGCTCGACGAGAAGTCGTTCACGTACGCGTTGCCGCACTTCTGCGAGTACGCCGTCGCAGAATCATTGATGGAGTGGGCGGTTAACTACTAGGTCGGGGGCAAACGCCACTTATGGCTACCGATAAAGCCCGCGACCAACGCCTGCTCGAGGCGTCACCCGTTGTCGCGAAAGCCCGTGCCCTCGCGGCTGCCGGCCACCATGCCGCGGTCGTTGAGCACCTGGGCACGCACGAGAGCGAGCTCGCAGACACGCCGACTCTCGCCCTGCTGTACGGGATCGCCCAGGCACGGCTCGGCCGTCACGCTCAGGGCATCCAGTGGATCGACCGCGCCCTCGTCAGTGCCCGTGAACTGGGCGAGCACGGCGTCGAGCGTCATGCGCTGAATGCGCGCGGCGCGATCGCCCTCGTCAGCGGGAACCTCAACGAAGCCGCCGACTTCTGCACCCAGGCGCTGATGGCCGCGAGCCGCGATGGCGATCATGCGACCACCGGCCGCGCGTCGAACAACCTCGGCATCATCAGTCATCTGCGTGGCCGTCACGCGGAAGCCATTTCGTCCTGGGAAATCGCCGCGGCCGCGTTCCATCGCGCCGGCCTCCAGTCGGGCGTCGCGGACTGCCAGCACAACCTGGCGAACGCCTATCGCGAGCAGGGCGCGTTGGACAAGGCCCTGAGCATCGCCGATCAGGCGATCAGCGCCGCCGAAGCGAGCCACGACGACGCCCTCTTTGCCATGACGCTGCGCGGCCGCGCCGAAATCCGCGCGATCCGCAGTGAGCCCGAGCTCGCCCGCCGCGACCTCGATCGCATCCGCGTCGTTCGCAGCGAGATGCCCGACCCCGTCGCCGAAGCCGAGGATCTGCGGATCCAGGCGCTCGTGCTCGTCGCCGAGAATCAGATGGCGCGTGCCGAGAAGGCGCTGCGCGAGGTCATCGGTCGCGCCGAGCTGCACGCCCGCCTGTTGCTCCAGGGCGAAGCCACTCGCGATCTCGCCGTACTGCTCCGCCGCTCGGACCGGATGAGCGACGCCCAGGCCGCGGCCCAGGCCGCCAAGGGCATCTTCGCCGGGATGGGCGCCGAGAGCGAAATCCGGAAACTCGCCGCTCAGGGATGGGACGAGGCGTTTGCCGCCGAGCTGCGCGGCTCGCTCGCGCCGATCCACGTCGCGCAGCAATTCGCGGATGCAGGCAAATACGCCGAGCTGCTGACGTATCTCGAGCAGCGCTCGAAGGACGAGCTGGAAGAGTCCGCCCTGCTCACGCTGCTCCTCGGTATCGCCCACAGCCGCCTCGGCCGTCTCGAGGTGGGACAGCAGTGGGCCATGGTCGCCCAGCTCCGCGCCCGGTCGCTGAAGGACCGGATGATGGAAGTGCGCGCCCTGAACGTCTGCGGTGCCATCGCGCTGGAGCGTGGCGGTATCGACGAAGCCACGTACTTCTTCACCCGCGCGCAGGAAGAGGCGACCGACGGCAACGACATGGCCACGGTCGGCCGGTGCGCCAACAACCTCGGCATCATCGCCAACATGCAGGGCGACTATCGCCGCGCCGTCATCGCCTATACGCGCGCGATCGCCGCCTACGAGCAGGCCCACTTTGCCCGCGGCGTGGCGGAAGCCCGCCACAATCTCGGGATCGTGTGCCGCGCCCAGGGCCGGCTCGACCGCGCTCTGGAGATTGCACAGATCGCCATTCAGGAAGCCCAGGCGTTGGGCGACCAGCAGATCATCGCCCAGGCCATTGCGGGACTCGCCGAGATCCTCGTCACGCGCGGCGAAGCCGACCGCGCGTTGGTGGAGATCGAGCGGGCCATCGCGACCCACCGGGAGCTCAAGGACCCAGTGCGTGAGGCGGAAGACCTGCGGATCAAGGCCGGTGCGCTTGCCATCGCCGGACGGCGCGAAGAGGCGGAGACCATGTTCCGCGAAGTCATCGAGCGCGCGACCGAGCACGGCCGTCCCCTGTTGCTCGCCATGGCGGAGCGCGATCTGGCACTGCTCCTGATCCAGGCTGGTGACGTCAACGCGGGCAAGGCGGCGGCCCACCGGGCACGCTCCTCGTTCCAGCGGCTCTCGGCCCGTGCCGAGATCGACAAGCTCGACGACTTGCTGGAGACCACATGAGTTTCCAGCACCACAAACTCGAGAACTATGCAATCGGCTGGTAACCCCGTGGACGAGCGCCGCCTCGGGGCGGAGCGCCGGTCCGGTATGGACCGCCGCGAGCTCGACGCGGTCGAGGAAGCAGCGACGCTGCCCCTCCACAGCGTCTTCCCGCACGCGCGGCTGAGCGAAAGCGAAGCGGCCAAGCGCGCCGCCGCGATCGAAGCGCATCGCCGTGACCTCGGGGCGCGGCTGGGTCGTAACGTCGGCGCGGTCGTCGCGGCCGTCGACTACATGCTCAACATCAGCGGCGAGCTCGTCGCCCCCACGATCGTGGAGCACGAGGCGCTCGAGCTGCTGGAACACCGCTCGGTCACCGATCCGCTCACCGGCCTGTTCAACCGCTATCACTTCGATGCGACGATGTCACGGGAGATCGCGCGCTGCCGTCGCTACAACGTGCCGCTCTCGCTGCTGCTCGTCGACGTCGATCGCCTGAAGCTCATGAACGATCGCTGGGGCCATCATGCCGGCGACCAGGCACTGGGCCGTGTCGCGGTGGCGATTCAAAAGAGCCTGCGCGGCACCGACATCGCTGCCCGCCTGGGAGGCGATGAGTTCGCGATCATCCTGCCTGACACGGATGCCGTTGCCGGATTGATCGTGGCCACGCGCATTCGCCGCAACCTCGTCGAGAACGCGTCCACGATGGTCACGGTCAGCGGCGGGTTGGTCGAGCTGCCGCGCGATGCGGAGGAAGTCTCTCCAGTGCAGCTGATGATGGTGGCGGACCACGCCCTGTATGCCGCCAAGAATTCCGGCGGTAACTGCGTCGTCCAGCGAGAGTACCAGTCCGAAGAGTAGTGCCCCCAAGGGGAATCGAACCCCTGTTCCCACCTTGAAAGAGTGGTGTCCTAGCCGTTAGACGATGGGGGCGGCGGGCGAGGTTGCGGGAGTAGCGGTAACGGGATTCGAACCCGTGTTTGAGCCTTGAGAGGGCTCCGTCCTAGTCCCCTAGACGATACCGCCGTGGCGGCGGTGAATATCGCCGGTCCGCGCGGATTCGGTCAACCCAGTCGATCCCGCAGTTGACCTTCCAGTTCGGACACGTACCGTTACTGGCCCGATGAAACGCATCTTCTCCAAACTCGTGCCCGAAGTCCTGATTCTCGCCGCGGCGGCGCTGCTTTTGTCCCTGCCGTCGCTGCGCGGCACCGCGACAACACTTGCCACCGTCTTCCCGTTCACGGTCGTCGCCGCTGCCCTGCTGCTCGGCTGGCGCTTCAACCGGTCGCGGCTCGTCTTCTCCATCGCGCTCCTGGCGCTCACTGAATACCTGTTGCTGAAAGGCGTCGACAATCCGCGGGACCGCGTCCTCTTCCTCGCGCTGACGTTCCTGCTGCCGATCAACCTCGCCCTCGTGGCCCTCCTGCCCGAGCGCGGCACACTCACGGCCGCCGGCCTGCTGCGCTGGGTGTTGCTCGGCGTGCAGGCCCTCGCGGTGGTCTTTATCGCGCAGGCGTTTCCGGACAAGGCACTCAAGTTCCTTACGACGCACATCGTGCCGGCACGGTGGACTGCCTGGACGCCGATCCAGCAGCCGACGATCATCGCCTTCATTGGGATCGTCGTCCTGCTCATTCTGGCCTGGCTGCGCGAACCGCAGTCTCCGGTGCGCGGGTACTTCTACGCCTTCCTGGCCGTCTTCGCCGCCCTGTCGTGGCCCGCCGCGGGCCCCGGACAGGAGATCTGGCTCGGCACCTCGGCGTTGATTCTCGTCATCGCGGTCGTCGAAGCGTCGTACATGATGGCGTATCGCGATGGCTTGACCGAGCTGCCTGGCCGGCGCGCGTTGAACGAAGCGCTGCCGCGGCTTTCGGGCCAGTTCTCCGTCGCGATGGTCGACGTCGATCATTTCAAACGCTTCAACGACACCTACGGCCACGATGCCGGGGACCACGTGCTCAGGCTGGTGGCGGCACGGCTGGCACAGGCACCGGGCGGCGGGACCGCCTATCGCTACGGCGGCGAAGAGTTTGCGCTCGTCTTTCCAGGCAAGGGCCAGGACGAGTGCCTTCCCCACCTCGAGGAGCTGCGGGAGACCGTGGCGACGAGCCGCTTCACGATGCGGCGCCGCTTCCGGCCGCGAGTGAAGCCGAAAAACGACAAGGGACGCAAAAGCCGCCAGGCCATCATGATCACCGTCAGTATCGGCGTGGCCGAGCGCAATCATCGCCACGCCTCGCCGGATCAGGTGGTCCAGGCGGCAGACAAAGCCTTGTACCGCGCCAAGGAGGCTGGCCGAAACCGCGTATCGACGTAGCTTCGCCCCATGCGGCTGAGCTGCTTCCTTCTTATCTGTTGCTGCGCCAGCGCCACGGCCGTCGCCAGTGCGCAAAGCCTCTTTCGTGAACCGGCGGCCCCACCCCTCACATTGCGGTTGGAGACCGATCTTCACGCGTTGACGCGAGACCGGGGCACCGACCGTAAGGCCCATCCGGCCACATTGCACTTTGGGGGGGGGAGCGCGGGCGCAGCGGATACCGGTACCCTCGCGGTGAAGCTCAGAACGCGCGGGATCTTCCGCCTGAAGAAATGTGCGTTTCCGCCGATCCGCCTCGATCTGCCTTCACACAAAGTCGAAGGGACGCTGTTCGCCGGCCAGGATCGGCTCAAACTGGTCACGCATTGCCAGGGCGATCGGCTGTATGAGCGCAATCTGCTGCGCGAGTACGCGCTGTACCGCGCGTTCAATACGGTCACCGACAGCAGCTTTCGCGTCCGGCTCGCGCACGTGACGTACGTCGATTCGGCCCGGCATGACACCGTCACGCGTTACGGCTTCCTGATCGAATCCGACGCCGGACTCGCCCAGAGGATCTCGGCCCATACGCTCGCCGCGGATAATCTGTACGATCCGATCATGGACCCATCGTACATGACGATGGTCTCCATATTTCAGTATCTGATCGGCAATACCGACTGGTCCGTCTATAAGCGCCACAACATCGCGATCTTCCAGCAAGTCGCCGAGCCGAAACCGCTGTTCGCGGTACCCTACGATTACGACTTTTCCGGAGCGGTGAACGCGCCATATGCGATCCCGCCGGAGCAGCTCCACACTCAATCCGTGCGCCAGCGCGTCTATCGCGGTTTTTGCCAGCCCGACAGCATTCTCGCTCCCGTCCTCGACAGGTTTCGCGGCGCGAAAGACTCGATGTACGCCGCGGTTCGCGCGGTCCCCGATCTGCCCGAGCGCGACGCGCGGGACGTGCTCGAGTACTTCGACGAGTTCTACAAGCTGCTCGACAATCGCGCAGCGGTGAACCGCGAATTCGGGCGCGGGTGCCGCCCGCAACCGCGAACCCAATGAGCGACCGGCGCGCCTTCGGATTGGTCATCCGGTTGGTGGGCTACTACGTCGCCCTGGCAGCGGTGGCGTGGCTCGTCGGGCAAGGGATCCCGCACTGGGGCCCCTACTTCGGCGAACGCACCCCCGGCGCGGCGGCCGTCGCCATGCTTGGCGGGCTCGCGCTGATCTGCCCGGTCGCGTGGCTGTACATGCGGACCAAACCCAAGATCCGCTACGACGCGTCGCTCGTGCAGACGGTGATCGTGCTGCCGGTCGTCATCGCGGGCGTCGTGCTGATCGTGCGCGACAGCGTGGCGCTCGCGTTCAGCCTCGCGGGGATCGTCGCCGCCGTGCGGTTCCGCAACACGCTCAAGGACACGAAGGACGCGGTCTACATCTTTCTCGCCATCGCGGTGGGACTCGCCGCCGGGGTCCAATCATTCTCCGTCGCCTACGTCGCCACGGTCATCTTTCTCGGCGTCGTGTTGGTTCTCTGGCGCTTCGATGTCGGGGCCGAGCCCCTGGCAGAAAGCTTCCGCGGGCGCCTGATCGTCGAAGCGGCGTGGGCGCCGGGCCTCGAGCCCGCCGTGATCAGCATTCTCGACCGCTACGTCCGCCGCTGGAAGCTGATCCGCACCGAACCGACGGCCCTGACGTTCGCCGTGCAGCTGCGCCGCGAAGGGAGTCCCGATGGACTCCTCGCCGCGGTGCGTGAGGAGCCCAGCAGGCAGGTAACAGCTGCGCGGTTCGAGCCACTCCTTCCGCGGCCGTGACGCTCCGCTGGGATGCTCCGGACAAGGACACGCTCCGGCGCGTTCTAGCCGATTCGACCCGCTCGTTTGGGCCACCGCAGTCGCTGTTCCTGCGCGACGTCTACTTCGACACGACCGCGGGCGATCTGCGGCAACGCGGCGCGCGCTGCCGCATCAGGTTCGCGCCGGGCGGTGCGCAGTGGCTGCGGGTCTGGCTGCCGGACGGCTCGTCCACCGAATCGCGTCTCCAGGAGCTCGATATCGCGCGAGCGCTGGCCGGCGACTCACCGCCCGCCCTCCGGCTGCGCGCGCTGACCGATCCGGGCAGGCTCGCCGCCTGGGTCGAGCGAGAGGTGGAGCGAACCTCGCGGACGCTTCGTTTCACGCTGATCCCCCTGCCCCTCGCGGACGTCGTCGCTGACGTCGTCACCGCGCGCCGCGGCGACCTGACCGCCCACCTCTTTGAGCTGGTTGTGCGGCCCCGTCCGTGGGGTCGCGCGGCGGCCCGCCGCTTCGGCGCCGAACTGGAAGACGTATTTCGACTTCGACCGGCCGGTGGGGGGGGACCCGATCCGCTGCCGCGCGTCCACGCGGCACTCGACGCGGTCGAAGGCGAATCGATCGCGCGCGAGCTGCGCGGCGAGCGCGAAGTGGCGCTCGTCGCCGTGGAACACGGCCGCATCGGGCTGTGGCGCGCCGGCGCGGAGTTGCGGCTGCCGATCGCCAAGGGCAGCGGCGAAGAAGCGTGCCGCGCCGCGTTGCGTGAGCTGGTCGGCGGGGGCGAAGGACAGCTTCGACTCCTGGGCGTCGTCCCGCGCACCGGCGACCGCGTGCCGCTGGAGGTGTGGACGGCGCGACGGCTCCATCGCAACTCCACGCCCGGAACCATGCAGTGGTTCGCGCCGGCCGAGCTCGTGGCGCGAGTCGGCTCACCCATTTTGCGGGATCCCGGCACGCTCGCGGCGCTGACCGTCGCGGCCCGCTCCCCGCTCCTGCCGGAGTGGTCGGGCACGCCGTTCGGTGATGTCGAAGATCCCGACGCGGCCCCCGAGGCCATCGCGCGGGCCAGCCGCGTGACGTTGAGCGAGCTGCGCGCGGCCTTGCCGTCGGAAGAGTCGAAAGATCCGGCCCGCGAAACCCCCGACCAGTTTCTGAACCCTGAGCTCTCCTGGCTCGAGTTCAACGAGCGCGTCCTCGCGCTGGCCGAAGACGCCCGCACGCCGCCCGCGGCGCGCCTGCGCTTCCTCGCCATCTTCTCGTCGAATCTCGATCAGTTCGTCATGACGCAGATCGGCGCCTTGAAGCAGCTCGTCGCCGCCGGCAAGAACGTCCGCGCGGCGCACGGCGGCGGCTTCCGCCCGCAAGAGACGCTCGATGCGATCGCCGTCCGCCTCCATCCGCTGATCGCCCGGCAGTATCGCACCTTCAACGCGCTGGCCGCGCCGCTCGGGATTACGGGGTGGGAGGCGCTCTCGGACGACGAACGGACGAGCATGCGCGCACGTTGCGGCGACGAAGTGCTTCCGTTTGTCAGTCCCAAGGCGCTGACCCGCGCGCCCGGCCACCCGTTTCCGCTGATCGGCGACCGGCGAGTCGCGCTGCTCGTCTCGATGCGGGACCGCGAGGCAACTCCGGTGCACTACGCCATCGTCGAAATCTCCGCCGACCTCCCCCGATTCCTCCCGGTCCCTGAAGGCAGGCGGATCGCCATCGAGGATCTGGTACGCGCCAACCTCGACCTCTTGTATCCCGGGCGCGTGATTGTCGCCGCCCACGCGTTCCGCCTGACGCGGAGCGGCGACTTGCAGCTCGACGAGACGACGACGGCAAACTTTCTCCAGGCTATCGAAGAGGAGTTGGCGCGGCAGCAGCACCGGCCCGTCCTGCGCATCGAGGTCGAGCCGACCATGCCACCGGCCCTGCGCGACTTGTTGCAACGGGAGCTGCGATTCGAGGAGAGCGAACACGAAAGCACGCTCAGTCCCGCCGATGTCTACGTCGCCGCTGGTCCGGTCGACCTCGGCGGGCTGCACGAGCTTGCGTCGGCGGTGGGGCTCGCAGACTATCCGCCCCTGGTCCCCGCCGATCCATTCGCCCGGGACCGGTCGATCGCCGCGCGGCTCGACAAGCACGATGTCCTCGTACATCATCCGCGCGATTCATTCCCCGCGAGCGTCGAACGCTTCATCGCGGAAGCAGCCGACGATCCCGACGTACAGGCGATCAAGCTCACGCTCTATCGACTCGGCGATGCGTCTCCGCTCGCGGAGGCGTTGCGCCGCGCAGCGGCGAGCGGGAAAGACGTGTCGGTGATCGTGGAGTTGAAGGCGCGCTTTGAGGAAGCCCGCAACATCGCGTGGGCCCGCAGTCTCGAGCGCGACGGCATCCACGTCGTCACGGGACTCGTGAGCCTGAAGACCCACGCCAAGCTCGCACTCGTCGTGCGCCGCCAGGCGGATGGACGCGTGCGCCGGTACGCCCACGTCGGGACCGGCAATTACAACGCCGACACCGCGCTCGTCTACACCGACGTGGGGTTGTTCACCGCCGATCCGCGAATCACGGCGGACGTGCACGCGCTCTTCAACGAGCTCACGGGCTCGAGTCACGCGCCGAAGGTCGACCTGCGGCACCTCATGGTCGCGCCCACCGATCTGCTCGAGCGGTTGCTGGCGCTGATCGACCGCGAGGCTGCGCACGCGCGCGCGGGCCGGCCTGCCCGCATCCGTGCCAAGCTCAACGCCCTCTCCGATTCGACCGTGATCCAGGCGTTGTACCGCGCGTCCCAGGCCGGCGTCGAGATCGACCTCGTCGTGCGCGGGATCTGCACCCTGCGCCCAGGCGTCCCCGGACTCTCGGAGCGGATCCGCGTCGTCAGCATCCTCGGTCGCTTCCTCGAGCATGCCCGCATCTATCATTTCACAAATGGTGGCGGCGCCGCGGAGGAGTACTACATCGGGTCAGCCGACTGGCGGCCGCGCAATCTGCGCCGTCGCGTGGAGGTCGTGGTCCCGGTCTACGACCAGGCTGCACGCGAGGGGCTGGACCAGCTTCTGACGGACGAACTGCACGCGACAGGCTCGTGGTTGTTGCGTCCAGACGGGGGCTACGACCGCCCGAAACCACTGTAGGGTATCCCTGTCATGCATCCGTCGTGACACGTGACCTTGCACGACGCCTATCAATCTTTAATGGTCCTTCCATGAGTACCGCCGAGCGGGCCTATCGCCAATTGTTCGAACAGTCGCTGGTCGGCGTTTCGACCACGCGCGTGTCGGACGGCAAAATCCTGCTCTGCAACGAAGCGCTGGCGAAGATGTTCGGCTACGAGTCAGCGGCGGAGTTCATGGCACACACCGCGCGCGACTTGTGGTGGGATCCCGCCGACCGCGACCGGATGCTCGCGGCGCTGCGCGAAGACTCGGTGCTCCGCAACTACGAAGCGCATATGCGCACCAAGGACGGGAAGCCGCTCTGGCTCCTGTGCAACATTTCCCTGACTGAAGACGAAACCGGCGCGGCGGTCCTTCAGAATTTCACGGTGGACGTGAGCGCGCGGAAATCCCTCGAGCAGCAGCTGTGGCAGGCGCAGAAGCTCGACGCCCTCGGCAGCCTCGCCGGCGGCGTCGCGCACGACTTCAACAATCTGCTGACCGCGATCATCGGCTACGCCGACATTCTCCAGGACGACCTGGGACCGGGCTCCCGTCACGCCGAGGACATCGCCGAAATCATCAAGGCGAGCGACCGCGCGACCGCACTGACCCGCCAGCTGCTGGCATTCAGCCGCCGTCAGCCCTTCGAGCCCAGGCCGCTACAGCTCGATGAGCGCGTCACGGACATGGAAAAAATGCTGCGCCGGCTGCTCGGCCCGCCGGTGCGTCTCGTCACCGCGACCGACGCCAATCTTTCGCCCGTGCTGGCGGATCCCAGCCAGATCGAGCAGATCGTGCTCAACCTTGCCGTGAACAGCCGCGATGCCATGCCGGAGGGCGGAACGGTCACGATCGAGACGCGCAACGTGCGGATGGACGAGCCCTATGCGCACGGCGCCTCCGCGGTGCCGCCCGGCTCGTACGTCATGCTCGCGGTGAGTGACACCGGGACGGGCATGAGCGCCGAAACACTCGCTCGCTTGTTCGAGCCGTTCTTCACGACGAAGGAAAAAGGCAAGGGCACGGGACTCGGGCTCTCGACGGTCTACGGGATCGTCAAACAGAGCCAGGGTCACCTCATCGTTTACAGCGAGCTGGGCGTGGGGACCACGTTCAAGTGCTACCTCCCGATCAGTGAGGTGCGGCCCCGCGTGTCGCGACCGATGCAGGCGCCGGTGGAAGTGCGCGGCACAGAAACGATTCTGCTCGTCGAAGACGAGGAGCCGATCCGCCTGCTCGCGGTCACCGCGCTCGAGCGGCTCGGCTACAAGATCCTCGCGGCGAGCGATGGCGTTGCGGCCATGGCACTCGCGACCGAACACCCCGGCCCCATCCACCTGCTCCTGTCGGACGGCGTGCTGTCTGGTGTACGCGTCCCCGAGCTGCTGCGTCGCATTGTCGCGCAACGGCCGGAGACCAAGATCCTGCTGATGTCCGGTTACTCGCAGGAGGCCGTCTTCCAGAACGACATCGTGGCTCCGGACACCGCATTCCTGCCGAAGCCGTTTACGGTACGCCAGCTGACCGAGCGCGTGCGAGAGGTGCTGGACTCCCAATAGCCCGCCCGAGTCCCTCGATCGCGGTACGTCATTAGGTCTCCGCATTCACCTCGTTCGTGCGATACCCGCCCTCTGCAGCCTCACGTAGCCTTGAGCGACAGGACTCCATCCTTCACTGAAAGACAGGTCGCTCCCATGAGACGTTCCGCTCGTATAGTCACCTTGGCCGCGCTGATGCCGCTGGCGCTCAGTTGCGCCATGAACAAAGCCGAAAAAGGCGCGATCATCGGCGCGGGTGCCGGTGGAGCTGCGGGCGCCGTCATCGGCAAAGCCACCGGCTCGACAGTGCGGGGAGCGATCATTGGAGCGGCTGTCGGTGGCGCCGCGGGCGCGATTATCGGACATCAGATGGACAAGCAGGCTCAGGAGCTTGCGTACGATCTTCCTGGCGCCACGGTGCAGCGCATCGGCGAGGGCATCACGGTGACGTTCCCCGATGGGTTGCTCTTCGGGTTCGATTCCGATCAGATCAACTCCGTGGCTGGGGACAACCTGCGCCGGTTTGCGGCGAGCCTACAGAAGTATCAGAACACGAGAACGCTGATCGTCGGTTATACCGACTCCCAGGGCAGCGCCGATTACAACATGGACCTGTCGAACCGGCGCGCCTTGTCGGCCGCGAATTTCATCACCGGCGAGGGTGTCGATCGCTCCCGCATCAGCACAGCGGGTCGCGGTGAGGGTGAGCCAATCGCCACCAACGGATCGGACGCGGGTCGCCAGCTGAACCGGCGGGTCGAGGTTGCGATTTACGCAGACGCCGCAGCCCGCAGCGGGCAGTAGCCCGCAGAACATCGCAGCGGGCGGGCGTGAAGAAGCCGCACCACATAGATGGTGCGGCTTTTTTACAGGCCCGGCAGGAATCGAACCTGCAACCCCCGGTTTTGGAGACCGGTGCTCTACCAATTGAGCTACGGACCTCTGATAACTAACAGTTGCGAAGTTGCACAGACACGAAGTTGCAAAGCTGGGCTTCAAGATACAAGCGCCGAGTGGCGCAGCCGTGCTTTTTGACTGCCTTGCGGCTTCTACTATCACCTATCCAAACCAACCGGGAACTACTGTTTGACGAGGAGGAGCGTTTCTATGCACGAGGAGGGATGGGGAGCTCCGAGGCGCATAAAGAGGGAGACGGCGCGGCCACATCCGATGGCCTCCGGGTCGGTCACGGCTGCGTCGACCCGCGACTCCTCGAGCGAGATGTGCGTCGAGGAGACCGCCGCTGGCGGAGCAACGATCGGGTCCGGAGTGAGTCCCAAGATCGAGTCTCGGCGCACAACGACGGTGTCTTGTACGAACCCGGCACTGTTAGCCTCGTAATCCGTGAGCTGCGCCGTGGAGTCGATGAGCGTGAAGTGGAGCGAGAACCCCGAGCTCATCGTATACGTGCCCGCCCCGAGCGTGGCGAGGACGACCGTGCCGCGGGCCACCACGGTGGCATACACAGCGTCGGTGTCCATTTGAAGCGCCGTCGCAGAGTCAAGGAACGTCCACCTCCCACTCAGGTCGAGCGTACTCAGGTCGACCGGGGTCGACGAGCAGGACCAGGCAACCAGCGCCGTGATACCAAGGAGGGCAAGTCGTTTTGTTGTCACAGAGGGTGGCTGACGGGGATTGAACCCGCAACCTCCGGAGCCACAGTCCGGCGCTCTAACCAATTGAGCTACAGCCACCATACTACTTCAACAGGTAGACGAAACTAATCGGCTCCATAGATGAATGAAAGCTCACCATGAAAACCAACCTGCGGAGGCTGCTCACAGGCGGTGACCGGCGCGGCATCGCCGACTCGAACCGCGTTCGCGCCCTCATCGAACGCCGCCCCGCTCGGCTCAAAGAGCTGGCCGCGCTCACGACCGACGAGGATTGGCTCGTGACCCAGCGCGCCGTCGATCTGCTGGAAAAGCTCGCCCACGAGCACCCGGAATGGGTCGAGCCCCACAAGACAGTATTCATCGGCCCGCTGGCAGAGAGCGACAAGTGGGAAATCCGGCTGCAGATCGTACGCGCCCTGCCGCTGTTTCGCTGGACGGCAACTCAGATGAAACGCGTAGAAGCGATCCTGACCGCGAACGTGTCGTTCCCGCAAACCTTCGTCCGCGCGTGGGCGCTCGACAGCCTCGCCACCCTCTCCGTGCGCCGGCCCCGACTCGCGCCGCTGGTCATGCAGCAGCTCGCGCTATTCGAGCAGTCGCCCAGTAAAGCGCTGCAAGCGCGGGCGCGCGCCATTCGCGAGCGTCTGGTTCAATCCTGATCGCTGTCGGGAGGCCAAAAACGCGCCGCCAGCTCCACGGTCCTCGGATCCCGAGGCACAGCCTTCCCTTCGAATGACGCGATCTCGACGATCCCCCGAACCGCATTGACGAGAAAGAGACTGCGACCCGCAATCGCCGCCGGCGGCACTCGCTGCTCCGTGACGTCCGCCAGCTCCAGCACGCGCTGGCGCCCAACCCCGGGCAGGATCCCGAGCGCAACGGCCGGTGTGCACAGCGTCCCATCGTCCCACCAGAACAGATTCCACGCCGTCCCTTCGGCGACGAACCCCTCCGCGGTGACGAGCACCGCGTCAGCGGCGCCCACCCCCGAGCGCCGCGCCGCCGCCAGCGCGCGTTCGAACTGCCCGCGCGCGGTCGTCTTGTGTGGGTAGGGCCGATGGACCTCTTGTGACACGACGAGGCTGATCGACTGGTCGCGGTTCAGGTCGCGCGTCGAGATCTGGACCTGACCGGCACCGCCCAGCTCCAGCCGCACCACCCGGTCAGCGCCACCCGCCGCCAGGCGGACCCGCTCGGCGAGGTCATCGGGAGGTTCCGGCTTGCCGAGGGCGGCGAGCGACGCCCGCAGTCGCGCGAGATGGCGGCCGAGCCACGGGACGCCGCCCTGCCTGACCCGAATGGTTTCGATCAAACCGATTTGGTCCGGCATGAGGCCGAATACTACATTTGGGCCGACCATTTCGGAGGATGCCAGTGGGCCGTCGCGTGCTCGTACCCGTTCTTGCGGGCGTGGTAGTCGCCAGCGCCTGCACGCACACAACGAGAACCATTATTCTGGACCCCGCCCCCGCCCCAGCCCCCGCGCCCGGCCTGAGCTCGCAGGCTCGAGCGTCCGAGGCAAATCGCGGCCCGAGCACCGCCGCGACGCTCAGCATACCACCAGGTCACCTGCCGAAGGCAGGTGAGTGCCGCGTCTGGATTCCCGGAACACCTCCAGGCCAGCAGCCCAAACCGAAGTCGAGACCGTGCGCCGGTATCGCCCCCCTCGCGCCCACCGGCAGCTGGATCGTCTACCGGCCGACCGACGACAAGAGAGTCGTGCACATCCGCGAGGTCGATTCGCGCCGCGCGGGCACCGTAGTCCGGATCCGCATTTTCGATATCGAAACCCATCGCTTGTTGCGCGAGGAGAATCCATGAGGCGGGCGGCCGTCGCAGCGCTGATCATCACCGTAGGTTGCGGGCCGAAGCGTCCGCCGCCGTCGTTTGCCCCTGATCCAGGTCTCGTCGAACAGATCCGCGAGATCCGCATGTCGACGAGCACCAGCGCCTGTCCGGGCGAAGGGTTCGGCGCGGTCTACACCGCGGTGTTGAAGGACGGGTCGCTCGTGCCGTTCGAGACCCGCTACGACAAGGACAGTCCCCCGCGTCTGCACGTCGTGTTCCTGGAGCGGTGGAGCAACGAGGCGACGCCGCTCGAAGCCGGCGGCTGGAGCGCATCGCGCGACCCGCTCGCGACGGCGATCACGGGCTTCCGGCTCACGGTCTCACTCAAAGCGAAGCCCAGCATCACGACGTCCACCGTCGTGACGCCGCAGTACACCTGCCTGCAGCATGCGTTTGGCTTCCGCGGCGCCGGCGCCGGCGCGAGCGGACCTCAGGTCACAGTGCGGCTCGGCATCCTCCGCTCGCCGTTCTACGATCGGCTCCTCGTCGCAGGGATAGAAGTCGAGGATGCACCGCCCTACTACGTGCTGGCTGACGCGCGCGCGGTGCCGCCGTCGGATTGGCTCGTCATCGAAGCCCGCGGCTCGCGCGGCGTGCGCGGGGCCGAGGGCACCGCCGGTGTTGCGGGCACCAACGGCCAACCGGGCTGCCCTGGCGGGGCCGGCGGTCCCGGCGGCGCGGGTGGCAATGGCAGCGGCGCAGGGCCGGGGGGACGGGGCGGGCAGATCACGATCATCGCCCCTGCTGAGGAGCCGTTCCTGGCCGGGCTCGTGGATGCCCAGGTTCCGGGCGGCGAGGGCGGCGAGGGCGGTTCGGGAGGCAAAGGCGGTGCTGGTGGAAAAGGCGGCGCCGCTCAGCCGGCCAACGACCCACGCTGCGTTGTGGGCCAGGCCGGTGCTGCAGGTCCGCCGGGTGCGAAGGGTCAGGACGGGCGTGACGGTTTGCCGGGGAGCCGTCCGCAGATCGTTACGGTGCCGACGCGCGACGTTTGGGGCCAGCGGATTCCGCCATCGCTGGCGGAGCTGATCAACTATCGGCCGGCAGCCCCTTCGCGCCGCCCGTGATAGCGCGACGCCAGTAGAAGTAGCCGGGCAACCCCAGCAAAATCAGCCCCGCACCGATCGCGGAGTCCTTCGGTGTCTCCACGATCGTGTTCGCGACGAGCCAAATGGCGAACGCGATGAACACGATCGGTGTGACCGGATAGCCCCACGTGCGATACGGCCGCTCGAGCTGCGGTGCCTTGCGGCGTAAGCGGATGACCGCCCCCGCTGACAGGGCGTAGAACACGAACTGCGCGAACACGACGTACGTGGCCAGCTGATCGTAGAGCGGACGCGGCGAGCAGATCCCGAAGACGCACTTCGGCACGAGCGTCAAAACACAGGCGATCACGCCCTGGGTGACCAGCGCGACAATCGGCGTGCCGTAACGCAGATGCACCAACCCCTGCGCGCGGAAGAACACCCCTTGCCGCGCCATGGCGTACGGAATGCGTGCCGCGGTGAGGATAATCCCGTTATTGGCTCCCAGCGTCGAAATCAGAATTGCGGCGACCACGAGCGTGGCGCCGAGCGAGCCCATGGTCACCTTCGCCGCGTCGGAGGCGACGAGTGCCGAGCTCGCCATACCGCTGGCCCCGAGCACATAAGTGATCGCCACGCTGGCGAGGACGAACAGCGCCATCACCATGACCGTCGAGAGAATGATCGAGCGCGGCAGGTTGCGCCCGGGATTCACGATCTCGCTTCCGACATACGTCGACTCGATCCAGCCGTCGTACGCCCACAGCACCGCCACCATCGCGACGCCGAATGACCCGATCCAGCTCCCCACCGGCGCGGACGGCCACAGCGGCTGGAAGTGCGACCCTGATCCGCCCGGAATGACGAACGAGGTCACGATCAAGGCGGTCAGTGCGCCGATCTTCAGCGTCGTCAGCACGTTCTGCGTGGTGGCGCCCAGCCGCACGCCGCGGCAGTTGAGCACAGTCAGGCCGATGATCGAAATGATCGCGATGATGCGGATACCCGACTCGGATAACGGCGTGAAGAATCCGATGTACTTCGCAAATCCCACTGCGATCGCGGTGATCGACGCGGTATTGATGACCGAGAAGTTTGACCAGCCGTAGAGAAAGGCCCACACCGTCCCGTAGGCTTCCCGCAGGTACGCGTACTGGCCGCCCGCCTCCGGGTAAGCGGCCGCCAGCTCCGCGACCGACAGCGCCCCCAGCAGCGACACGATCCCACCGATCACCCAGACGAGCGTCATGACGGCCGTGCCCTGAACGGCGGCAGCGACGGTGGCGGGGACGATGAAGATCGCGGACGCGATCATCGTCCCGACGTTGATCATCGTCGCGTCGAAGAGGCCGAGCTCGCGCTTGAGATCCGAGGTTGGTGCGGCGGGAGATGTCATGCGGCGATAACGATGATGCGTGCCCTGCAACAGCGCAAATCAGAGCGCAGCGTCGGTATAGAAATCCAATCGCCAGCCGGTGGGTGACCGAATGGCGCGCGTCAGGTCGAAGCGGATGAGGCCATCGAGGAAGCTCGCTCCCACACCGACCCCGGCGAGCGGCCTCGCGAGTGAGAGCTGTTCGCGAGGGGCCGCGCGCCCCACGTCGGCGAACAACACGACGCGCGCACCGGGCCAGCGGTTCGCCAGCTCGAGCCGGGCGCGCCAGAACGCGTCGCCGTTCGCGGCGTTGCCGCCGTAGCCGCGCAGCGTCGCGGGCCCGCCGAGATAGAAATTGCTTTGCACCGGAACGACGCCGTCCGCCATGCCGCCGGCCAGCTCGACCGCGCCGGCAAGGCTAGACCCTAGCGGCGCGCTGACGCGCAGCGTGCTGCTCACGCGTCCAAACCGGTACGTCCCCACCCCGCCGTCGAGCGTCACATCGGCGGTCCATTGCGGCAAGGCGGGATCGATCCCGCGCTGCGTGCGCAGCGTCATCGCGGCACCGAACTGATTGGCCGAGTCGGCGGTGATGTTGGGCCGGAAGACGTGACTGTCGTGGATGGCGTGCGGCAACGAAAAATCGGTGCGCTTGAGCGCGCGCCGCTGCCGCTCGGCATAAACGCGGATCGTGTAGCGCTGCGGCAGCGTCACCGGCGGCGCGACGGTCAGCTCCGCTCCCGCCGCACGGAAGTAGTCACCATCATCCCGTCCGAGGACGAGCGCGCCAAGCGAATTGCCGATCGACAGCGGGCGCGCCGTGGGATCGACGGCGGCCAGTCGGCGATAGCCCACCAACCGAATCCGCGCAGTGCCGGTCTCGCGCAAGATTCCGCCCTGGAGATCGAGCTCGCCGTCGGTCGTTGCGATGCGCGCGGCGCCGTCCAGCTGGAGCCGGCCGAGATCAAGTTCACCCTTAGCCCCTAGTCCCAAGCCCTCGACGCGGTTGTACCGGGCCAGGCCCCAGCGCGGCGGCCGGGCGTGCAGCTGCCAGGGCGCCTGCGGCAAGTCACCGAGACCGTGGGTCAGCTCCTGCATTTCACCCGCGGTGATCAGCGTATCGTTGGCCGCGCCGAACGGCGGCGGCAGCTCGACGCTCGCAATGAGTGCGGCGGTATCTCTGGGGATGTGCACCGTGAAGGCCGCGCAGTGGCCGTGCGAGCATTTGCACGAGATGTGCTGGCGGTCTTCGCGCGCGTGACAGGCCGCGCGCGCGATGGAATCCTCGGCCTCCGTCGGCTCGGGCGGCCGCACAGTCCGCGGGGCGGCGGTATCGCCAGTGACTTCGTATTCATCATAGACGCGCTCATAGCGCACGGGCATCTGGAGGAAGGAACCGGCGGTCGCGACCGCGTCCATCGCGACGAGCCGCGGCAGCCACCAGCGTCCGGTCCATAGGCCGTAGTCGATCGTGAGAAATCGCACCTCGACACGAATTGGTTTCAAGAAGCCCGGGACGTCCTGGTCGTCCCCTTCGGCGAGATCCTGCTCGAGATCGAACGCGCGGGCCGGGCGGATCAACGCGCGCACCACGCCGTGCGAATCCTCGTCGATCCAGAACGAGCCCGACATCAAGCGGAAGTCGAGGCGGCGCGGAATGACCTTCAGCTCGCGCAGTCGGATCGTGCGGCCGTCCGGGAACACAACAACGCTCGAATCGCCGGAGGCGAAGCGGTAGTCGGCCTCGCTGCCGGGTGCGAGCGGGTGCCGGAATTCGACGTCGCGATGTTTCGTCGAATCCTGCGTGCTGTCCACCCCTCGTCGCGCCCTGTTGTCGCCGCCGCCCCCCCCAAAACCGATGGTGAGCCGATCGTCCGCCGGGTCGAAGGCATAGTCCCCCGCGTCGCTCTTCAAGTCCTCTGGGAGCTCTGGCTTCGGGACCGCGGCGGGCACGGCTTGGCGGGCGCCGATGACGTCGATTTGCGTCACGCCATCGCGCCGCCAATCGACCAGCAGCGCGATCTCGCGCCGGTACAGCATGCGGTCGCGCCGGAGGGCCCTGATCCCGACGCCGATGCGCTCCCGCACCCGGGTGCGGTAGGCAGTGATGGATCGGTCGATCGTTTCGCGGCGCGCGCGGGCCGCCGCGACGAGGCGGCGTGCCCCGGGATCGAGATACGCAGAACTGTCGCCCCCCCCGGCGGGAGTCTGGACGGCGAGGACGGCGGTAACGAGGATGACTAAGCTCACGTAGGGCTCTCTACGCAACCAAGTGAAGGATAAGATTCAGGATGCTTTCTACTTATTGGCAGACGAGCCGGGCCCCCCGTTACAGCCTGCTTTTTGCGTTACCCCTCTTGATCATCTATCAGGTCCTGGCGGCGCTGGCACCCGTCGGACCCGGTGGCATGAGCGTCCGCAACGGCGCCGACGTGATCCTTCAATCCGTCTTCGTCTGGCTCGCCGGCGCCTGGGGGCCGCGCCTGTTCATGGTCTGCCTGATCGGCGTCGGGGCCTGGCTCATTGCCAGAGACGTGCGCCGGAACCGCGGCGTGAACCCCGCGGTGCTGGGCGGCATGTTGCTCGAATCGGTGTGTCTAGCCCTGGTCTTTGGCCTGGTGGTCGGTAGCCTCACCGCCGCGCTGCTCGGTACCCCGCCACCGCCCATGATGGTCGGCGATCTGCAAGAAAAGCTCGGCAAGTGGACCATGCTGATGTTGTCGATCGGCGCCGGCATCTATGAAGAGCTGCTGTTCCGCGTTGTGCTCGTGGGACTCATCGCCTGGGGTGCGTCGAAGCTCTTGGGCTGGCGGCCCCTCGTCGCCGGGACCGCCGCCACCATCCTCGGCGCCCTGATTTTCTCCGCATTCCACTATATCGGCCCTTTTGGTGACCGATTTGAGGTCTATTCCTTTGTGTTTCGGACGATTGCGGGCCTCTTCTTCAGTGGCCTGTATTTGCTGCGCGGATTTGGGATAACTGCTTGGACGCATGCGCTTTACGACGTATTCCTGTTGCTCCGTTGAAGGACGCTTTGCTATGTTAGTGCCCCATGAAATCCCATCACGTAACGCTCATCGCGCTGTCGCTCCTGGCGCTCGCCGGCTGCAGTAAGAAGCGCACCCGGCGGGCCGAGGTCGTCGAATGCAGCTCCATCTCGCTCGATGCGAAGGGCACGACGCAGTGCCTCGTGCAACTCTATCACTGGAAGCCGGCTGAGGCGCAGCAGGTCGCGGCCGCCCGAGCGAACGAGATGGATTCACTCAAGACGTGGCAGGAGGACTCGGTCTGGGCGCTTGGCGCGGCTAAGCACAAGCGCGATCTGCAGGCCTGCGTGCGTGGGTCCGAGCAGCTCAATAACTGTCTGCTGGTGGCCGGGTGGCCGCTCCGCCGCGTGAATACGACGACGGATTCGATCTGGACGTCAGAACTCCCCAAGCATCGCAAAGAGCTCCAGACGTGCATGGCCAAGCGCGACTTCAATCTCTCGTCGTGCCTGACGCTCTACTACAAATGGGATTCGGATCGCGCGCTCGCGACCGCCGACTCGGTCACCCGGGCCCGGCTGGGCCGTTAAGGCTGAGCAAGAATCCTGAAGACGGCCCCCTCGCCCTGATCCGAAGCGACGTATAGCGACCCGTCCGGCCCGACTGCCAGGCCGGTCGGGCGGTACTTGGCGCCCTGCGGCGAGACCGTGGCTCCCGCAAATCCGTCAGCGAAAACTTCCGCCGGACCAGTCGCGACGCCGCGCGCGATCGGCACGAACATCACTTTGTAGCCGGCCTGCGGCAGCGGCGCGCGGTTCCACGATCCGTGGAACGCGATGAACAGCCCGCCGCGATACTTCAGCGGGAAGTGGCGACTGTTATAGAAGGCCAGGCCATCGGGCGCCCAGTGGCCGGGGAATGCCACCACGGGACGCGGCGCTGCGTCGCAGCGTCCCTGCGTCTTGCCGTCACCCCCGTACTCCGGCTGCAGCACGTTCTGGCGGCGCCGCCAGTCGTAATAGCAGTACGGCCAACCGTAGTCCCCGCCCGCCTCGAGCCGGAACACCACTTCCGCCGGTAGCTCCGCACTCATCGCATCGTTGTAGAGCTTCGGCCAATTGGCGGCGAGCTGATCTCGGCCGTGCTGCGACGCAAACACCGACCCGGTCCCAGGGTCGACCGCGAGGCCGACGGCATTGCGAAGCCCGGTGGCGAAACGCTGGCCGTCGGTCTGCGTCTGCCCACCGCGCCGCGGATCGAAGCGCCAGATTCCGCCGCCGTACTCGAGAATCGGACAGGGATCCTGCCCCGGCGATTCCGGCGTGCGATCCTGCACCTGACACGAGTTGGACGGCGCGCCGATGTTCACGTACAGCATGCCGTCGGAGCCGATGACGATGCTCTTCGCCGCATGCTGGCCCCGGTTCGTGAGGCCGCTGACCACGGTGTCGGGACCGCCGCTCGGTGTGAGCTGGCCGATTTGCCAATGCCACCGCACCACGGCGCTGTTGGTCGCGAAATAGAGGTACTCGCCGGCGAAGGCGAGGCCGTTGCCGCCCCCGATCCCGAACGAGCTGACGACGTCGGCTTTACCGTCGCCGGTTGTGTCGCGAAGCAGCCGCACGCCGCCGTGCCCACCCGAGACGGCGACGAGCACGTCGCCGTTCTCCAGCACGACCATGTGGCGCGAGGGGCCGATCGATTCGGCGACGAGCAGCGCGCAAAAACCAGGAGCCAACGTCAGCCCCGCATTGTCCGGGGCACAGACGGGCTTGCGACCTTGGGGCGGCGCGAACAGCAGCGCCAGGCTGGCGAAGAGTAGTGTGCGTGTCATGAGAACCGAATATACCTTTCTCGCTCTCGCTCCGGAGGAGAGTCCGTGCCGTCGCTCAATACGATACTGCTGCTTGTGCAGGCTGCAACGCAGTCTCCCCGACTCGCGGCGCTCAAGCAGGAAGCCGTCCAGGATGTTGCCAGTCGCGCGCAGTTCACCCAGCAGATGGTGGATCAGATCTTCAGTTTCGCCGAGCTGGGATTCCAGGAGACCGAGACGTCGCGCTACCTCGTCGATCTGCTGCGCAAGAACGGCTTCACCGTCCGCGAAGGGGTCGCAGGCATCCCGACCGCCTGGGTCGCCACCTGGGGCTCCGGCAAGCCCGTCATCTCCCTCGGCTCAGACATCGACGACATCCCGCAGGCATCGCAGAAACCCGGTGTGGCCTGCCACGCGGCCATGATCGAGGGCGCGCCGGGCCACGGCGAGGGCCATAACTCCGGCCAGGCGGTCAACATCACCGCGGCATTGGCGATCAAGAAGATCATGGAGCGCGAGCACCTGCCGGGCACGCTGCAGCTCTGGCCCGGCGTCGCCGAAGAGCTGGTCGGCACCAAGGCGTACTACGTGCGCGACGGGCTCTTCCAAAATGTCGACATCGTGCTGTTCACACACGTCGATGACAACCTGGCGACGTCGTGGGGCGACGTCGCGGGCAATGGCCTGGTGTCCGTGCTGTTCAGCTTCCAGGGCAAGAGCGCGCATGCCGCGGGCGCGCCGTGGCGCGGCCGCAGCGCGCTCGATGCCGTCGAGCTGATGGACATCGGCTGGAACTTCCGGCGCGAGCATCTGCGCCTGCAACAGCGCTCGCACTACGTGATCCCGAACGGCGGCGACCAGCCCAACGTCGTCCCCCCGACCGCGTCGGTCTGGTACTACCTCCGCGAGCTCGACTATCAGCACATCCAGGAGATGTTCGCGCTGGCCGACACGATGGCGCGCGCGGCCGCGATGATGACGAGTACCACGCTGATGCCGGAGCGCATCCTCGGCTCCGCGTGGCCGGGCCATTTCAATCGCGTCGTGGCCGAAGACATGTACGAGAACATCAAGCAGGTGGGATTGCCGCAGTGGAGCGACGCCGATCAGCGCCTCGCCAAAGCCCTGCAACGCGAGCTCGGCGTGCACGATTCGGGTTTGGCGGTGAAGCTCGATACCCTGCGGCCGGGCCTCAAGCCCAATGAGCGCACCGGCGGCGGCTCGGACGATATCGGCGACGTGTCGTGGAACGTCCCGACGGTGACACTGCGCTTCCCGTCAAACATCCCGGGTCTCCCGGGCCACAATTGGGCCAACGCGATCTCGATGGCGACGCCGATCGCCCACAAAGGCGCGACCGCCGGCGCGAAAGTGATGGCGATGACGATCCTGGACTTCCTGATGCGGCCAGAGCTTGTCACAGGCGCGTGGGATTACTTCCGGAACGTCCAGACGAAAGACATCAAATACCAGCCGCTGATCCGGCCGCAGGATCGTCCCGCGATCGAGCTGAACCGCGACGTGATGGCGCGCTTCCGCCCGCAGATGCGGCGCTTCTACTATGATCCGACGAAGTACCGCACGTACCTCGAGCAGCTGGGCATTACGTATCCCACGGAGCGGGCGGCGGATGGGAGTTGCGCGGGCGGCGCGACGCCGTAGTCAGGGACGGAAGCCCACGCGCCGCAGCAAGTCCTGGAAGCGAGGGTCGCCGCGGAGCGGCGCGTAAAACTTTTCCGTCTTGAGCCTGACCAGATCGGGATGACGCTGGCGGTACGCCGCCTCGAGCCATTCAAACGCACCGCTCGTGTCGCCTCCGGCAACAATCGCCACGGCCACGGCCGGATGGTAAATCCCTCTGCGGGTCCCCTCGACTCGCAGCTCGTGAATCATCCTGCGCCCCTCCGCCTCTCGACCTGCGAGGATGAGCGCGCGGGCCAGCAACGCCTTCGGCCTGAGCGCCGGACCGCTGAGCGCCACCGCGCGTTCGAAGGCACTCACCGCCTCGGTCCGCCTGCCGGTCAGCTCGAGGACCTGGCCCAAGCCGTCGTACCCAATCCAGAACGTGGGATCTCGCTCGATCTTCTCGCGGAACGCGGCCTCCGCCAGATCGTACCGACCCAATCTCAACAGCGGCGTTCCGATCTCCACATCCGGAGCAAGGGAATCCAGCTCTTGCGCCCGGCGTTGCTCGCTCAGCGCCTCATCGAGCCGGCCCATCATCCCGAGGAAAAAGCCGTAAAACCGGTGCGTCGTGGGAAAATCGGGATCGAGCTCGAGCGCGCGCTGGAATTCTTTTTCCGCCGCCGCCCAGTCCCATTCATAGATGTGCAGGTACGCGGCCAGAACCGTGTGGCCCTCCGCCAGCCCGTCGTCCAGCTCCACCGCTCGACGCGCTGCCGCCCCCATCCGCGCACGCCCTTCCTCGGGGCGAATGTACCCGAACAAGCCGAGGGGACCGTAGGCACTCGCTAAGCCCGCGTACGCGCGCGCGTAGAGTGAGTCTACCGCGATCGCTTGATTGAAGTACTCGATCGCGGTGTACAGTCCTTGATTGCGCTGGCTCCAGGCAAACCGGCCTTTCAGGTACAGCGTGTACGCTTCCAGGTTTTCGGTCGGCTTCCGCGCCAGTCGTGCTTGCTCCGACGGCGTGAGATTGGTCTCGAGGGCGCGCGCGATCCGCAGTCCCAGATCCACCTGGATGTCCAGGATGTCGGATATCGCGCGCTCGTCGTAGGTCTGAGACCACAGGCTGAGGCCGTTGGACACGTCGATGAGTTGTGCCGTGACGCGGATCCGGTTTCCAGATTTGCGCACGCTGCCGACCAGGACCGTCGCCACATTCAGCGTGCGGCCGATCTCGCGGGTATCCCGCGACTGGTCCTTAAACGCGAACGCGGACGTGCGTGCGGCGACCCGCAACGAACGGATCTGTGAAAGCGCGGCGATCAGCTCCTCGGTCAGGCCGGCGCTGAAGTACTCCTCCTCCGGCTTGCCGCCCACGTTCTCGAATGGGAGCACCGCCACCGACCGCTCCGTCTCCGCGGCGGGATGCGGCCACCACAGCTTGAGGCCGAGCAGCAGCGCAATGACGAGACCTGCGCCCAAGGCCACGCGCCCAGCGCGTGCGGCGCGGGGTCGAGGTCGGGCGCCACCACCCAGGAGAGCCGCGGCGAATTGTTGTGGCGTGGCAAACCGGTCGGCCTGCGATTTCGCGAGCGCGCGTACGATCGCCGTTTCCACGTGCTGAGGAACCTGGGGGCGCAGACGGCGGACCTGCGGCACCGGATCGCGCAGGTGCCCACCAACGATGGCTTGCGCAGTCGGCCCCGGGAATGGAGGCACACCGGCGAGCATCTCGTAGAGCACGCACCCCAGCGCGTACACATCGGTTCGCCCATCCACGTCCGCTGCGCCGGTGGCCTGCTCCGGGCTCATGTACGCCGGCGTGCCGAGGATCACGCCTGGTTGCGTGAGCGATTCCCCGCCCGGCTGGGTGCCGCGCGCAATGCCGAAGTCGGCAACGAGGGCGTGCCCCTCGGACAGCAGAATGTTCTCCGGCTTGATGTCGCGATGCACGACGCCCCGACCCAGCGCGTACCCCAACGCCTCCGCGACCTCGCGGGCGATCGCCACCGCGTCCTCCACCGGCAGTTGCCGCTCTCGGCGCAGACGGTCCCGCAGCGATTCGCCGCGCACGTAGGGCATCACGTAGAACAGCCGCCCGTCGGGGGGGGCCTCACCGGAATCGTAGAGCGGAACGATGTGCGGGTGATTGAATCCGGACGCCATCTCGATCTCGCGGCGGAACCGCTCCGGGCTCACCAGGACGCCGAGCTCGGGCGGAGGAGTCAGCACTTTGATGGCAACCTCGCGATCGTGCTTCAGGTCCTGCGCGAGATAGACCGTCGCCATGCCGCCGCGCGCGATCTCCTTCACCAGGCGATAGCGCTCCGCGAGCGCCGCGGGAAAGCTCGGAGTCTCGTCCGCGAGCAGCGCCGCGAAGCGCTCCGCCGCGGGTCGGCTGAGGAGCGCCGGCTCGCGTACGCATTCCGCCAGCAGCGCCTCGAGCTCCGCGCGCCGAGCTGAGTCGCCCCCGCTCAGCTTCGCGATCAGCGCCGCGCGCTGTGCCGGCGGGGCGTCGAGCAGCGCGTCGAGGACGCTCGAGAGCCTGGAGAGATCGTCAGCCGAGGGCATGCCGCAGGAGAACCCGAGCCTTGACCCAGTCGCGCTGCACCGTCCGCGTCGTGACGCCGAGCGCGGCCGCGGTCTCGGTCTCGGTCAGGCCGCCGAAGAAGCGGCACTCCACGACCTGGACGAGCCGGGGGTCCACCGTCGCGAGGGTTTCGAGGGCCTCATTGATCTGTAGAATGGCGTCCGATTGGTCGTCCACCGCGGTGACTTCGTCATCCAGCGTGATATGCCGGTGGCCACCCCCGTGTCGCAGCGCGCCCCGCTCTCTCGCGCGGTCGACCAGAATGTGGCGCATGACCAGCGACGCCAACGCGAAGAAATGCGACTGGTCCCGCAGCGCGGCCGGTGACTGGTCTCCCAACCTGAGATACGCCTCGTGCACCAGCGCGGTGGTCGACAGCGTGCCGTTGGGCGCATGTGCGGCGAGTCGCCGATGGGCGATCGCCCGCAACTCCTGGTAGGTGACCGTGAAGATCTGATCGAAGGAGTCCATGTCGCATTCCGTCGCGCATTTCCGGTATACCGGGTGAGACCGTGGGCGGCACGGCGGGGGGCGGGGGGCGAATATATGGCGCCCCAAGCCGGGCCGACAGAGCGTGTCACAACCTGGAGGTTACCATGAGCACTCTCAAAACATTTGTCGCCGGCGTTGCGGGCGCGGCGCTCGTCGTCGCGTGCAATGACGGCGCAGTCAGTCCACGCGTGCCGTCGATGGCAGCGTCCCGGAGCGGCGTTCCGTTCGCCGCGGGTTTGGCGAGTCCGGCATGGCAGGACACCGCGGCTCGCCTAGTCGCACAAGCCAGATTCACTCCGCAGGCCGCAGGCCATGCGTACGCGCTCCTCAGCGTCGCACAGTACCTGGCCGTACAACGGGCCGAAGCCGTAGCGGGCGGCGGCCGCAGCCGGCTCGAAGCCGACCGCGGCGCGGTCGCGGGTGCGTCTGCTGTCGTGCTGAGTGATCTGTTCCCCAGCCAGGCGACGATGCTCGCGAACCTCGCCATCGAGCAAGCGAATGCGGGGCCGGGTGATCCCCATCCCGCGTTCGCCGCCGGCGAGGCGATCGGCCGATCGGTCGGCGGCGAGATCGTGACCCGCGCCCACAGCGACGGGTTCAGTCGCCCCTTCACGGGCACGATTCCAAGCGGCCCCGGGCTGTGGATCAGCAACACGAACCCACCCACGATCGTGGCGGGCCAGTTGCCGGGCGTGACTCCGTGGTTCCTCACGTCCGCGGATCAGTTCCGCCCCGCGCCGCCGCCGGCATTCGGATCCGCGGAGTTCCAGGCGGCGCTCGCGGAGATCCGGGCCCTGTCTGACACCCGCACCGCCGAGCAGACACAGATCGCCGCGTTTTGGGCGATGAATCCCGGGACCTCCACGCCGCCCGGCTTCTGGCTCCAGGTCGCGACGGACGGGATCGCTGCCCACGGACTCTCCGAGCGGGAGGCCACGCATCTGTATGCAGTGCTCGGCAGCGCGATCTTCGACGCGCTCATCAGCTGCTGGGATGCGAAGGAGACCTACTGGTTCATTCGCCCGTGGCAGGCGGATGCCTCCATCACGGTTGTCGCCGCGGTCGGGAAGCCCAACCACCCGTCCTATCCTTCGGGGCATGGGTGCGTGTCCGGCGCGGGGGCGGCGGTGCTGGGCAGTTTCTTTCCCGATGAGCACGGACGGTTCGACGCGCTGGCGGCCGAGGCAGGGGTGTCGCGCCTGTACGCCGGCATCCACTATCGGTTCGATGTCGAGACCGGGTTGCAGATGGGGCGAAGCGTCGCCGCGCTTGCCATCGGGGCGGACGCCTCCGGGACGTCGGTGTTGACGCCCCGATAGCCGAGGGGGAGGAGGGGGGGGCCGGCCTCCCGGGGTCGGCCTCCCGGGTTTCGCGAATTAAGGCATTTCACTATAGTGACATATGGTCCTTTTGCCTTGCGAGAAGGCGTAACGGCCCCGCGT
>Ga0207653_10000164_pt1 | contig 47024 bp, 41 predicted proteins | sample KBSK5251metaG_FD_184341 | JGI IMG/M metagenome (GOLD analysis project Ga0207653, IMG submission 184341) | Corn, switchgrass and miscanthus rhizosphere microbial communities from Kellogg Biological Station, Michigan, USA - KBS K5-25-1 metaG... | ecosystem: Host-associated > Plants > Roots >... | reverse complement strand
GGACCACCCAACCCAGGGCGTTGCCCTGGGCTATTATATTTCGCGCCTTCGGCGCTGAGATCCCGGGGTTTTGACACACACTCTGAAAGGCCGGGCTAAATTCAGATCGACGCTACGCGTCGAACGTACCTGTTCAGAGCTTCCTTCAGTCTGTGATTGCTCGCGCGGAATCACAGACTGAAGTCTGTGGCACTCACTGACAATAACGAGAACGTCAGGGTTTGTAGGGCTTGTCGTCGACCAGCAGATTACCATCTCGGATGTTGTCGACCAGGTACATCTTCCAGCCGTCTGCGGTCCGCTTCCAGGTCTCGCGCTGCACCACACTCGATTCGACTTTATGCAGAGTTCCATCGGGGAAGCGCTGCATGCGAACTGTCTTTTGATTTACGTCGGCACTGGCCAGGTCGCCTTGCACGTCGATCGTGCCGATCTCAAATTGCAGGGAGATGAAGTGGTCAATCCTTTCGAGAAAGCGCCGCGTATATGCTTCCATGTCTGCGCGTGTGTTCACTTTGCCGTCAGGCGTGAGCGTGTGGAAATCATCGGTTCGCAAGGTCATCACGGCCGCTACATCTTTCGCTTTGAAAGCGGCAACGTTGCGCGCGTACCAGTCCTCGATCGCTTTGCGCACGGGCTTGGACTTGTCCCGCACGACAGTCTTGTCGCCTTTGGTTTTTACTTTGCTTACATCCGGCGAGACTTGCGACTGCGCGTTTTGGGATTGGGCCTGGGCCGAGCAACTAAGCGCCAGTGCGGCGCCGATAACGATCAATAGAGTTTTCATTATTTCCCCCCCCTCCTGGATTCTTGAAAAAGATTATAGCTCTGGAGGGCATGGCTCCCGAATTCATTCCGCGTGGTGATTATGAACGGTTCCACCTGGCATCAGTCGATGACACTCCAGTCCAGGTAGGGCTTCGAAATCTTCTTGATCACATCCTCATTAGCTTCAATGAGGGTTACCCTCCCGTCAGCATCGCTGGCGGGGCGCCCGACTGGCTCAAACTCGACATCAACCTTGATGTATGGGCATTCACGATAGACATAAGTCCTTTGGAGACCGGCGGAAATTCCGCCTTCGGTGGTGAAGATCTTGAGCAAGTCGGCGCGAGTCATGCCGACTTTGATTTTCTGGATCTCCCTGAGACTGTCGGCAATCCATTCGGTTGCTCCCTGCGGCTTCTGCGGACTCTGAGCCGGCGCCGTCGAAAAAGTGAGCAATACGAGGACTGATGCCGTAAACATCAAAGCGAGTTTATTCATTTTAGATCTCCTGCTTCCAGCCGACGCAATCAGGCTCTAATTAGGTCTCTGCCAAACTTTGAAGAGTAGTCAGGTTGTCTAACCTGCACTTGGTCTTGCGTCCAACTCACAACAGTTTAGAAACCTGCGCTACACGTTCGATGACTTCGCTTTAATAGTTGTTGCTCAACGCGGCGCTTATTCGTCACTTAAGTGATGACCACTTACCGAGTACGTCTGGTCGCGAACCACCACCGTTTCCGGTTCGAGACGAACGAAGATGTAATCAATATCATCCAGGATCTTGACGAACCGGGAATCCCATTGCTCAGGTTCGCCCATATAGCGGCTAAACACTCGCTTCATCCGATCAGGATCATGAGGCTCGAGGCGGCCCCGGCCGCGAAAGCCAACGTGCTGAACCCGACCCGTGGAGGTATCGAAATCAACAATTCCCAGGGCGCAGCGTGGCTCGGCCGCAATCCGGCCGGGGAACGAGTCGGTCTTACTATTACCAATGATCCAAATTACGCCATCCTCCCAAAGAAACCACACGGGAGATTCACGTGGACCATATTCCGAAGCTGTGGCCAGATGGGCAAACAATGGGCGCGAGAGAACATCGCTCATCAAACTGCGCGCAGACTCTTCGTCGAGATCGAAGTGGCTGCCTGTCTCCCTAACCAGTTTCATCGGTACGCACGCCTCTGTGGTGCTTCAGTGCGAGATCGATTTGTCGCACGCCCATTCACCGAGACTTCACTTTGAGTTCGTTCCCTTGATGTTCAATGCACTGAAGTCTATCTGATAGATGTCTCCCAAACCGTTGCGCGGACCTCGCAATCTGTTTCATCAGGCGCGATCAGGGGCTCGAACTCGTTGAACTGTGTGTTGATTGCATCGCCCAGGTTTTCTGCCTCGGCGTACTTTCCGTCAACCAGGCGGCAACGATAGAGATCGGTTCTTCCTTTCCCGCCCTCACGGTCTGAGCCGAAATAGATCGTGCCGTTGGCCGCGATGGTCGGATACCACTCGCTGCCCGAACTGTTTACCGGCGCTCCGAGGTTCCGGGGCTCGCTCCATCCTGAACCGGCTTTCTCCATTACCCAGATATCCAGGTCCGGTTTTGATTTGCCTGCGACGGGCCGGTTAGAGATGAAGTAGAAACGCGAACCATCAGGTGTGATGAATGGATCGGCATCGGAGTATTGACCGGAGAAGGGAGCTACCTCGGGCGTGTTCCAACGCCCATTCACAAAGCGCGTGACGAGAATCGTCCAGAGGTTGAAAGTCGGTGTGCTGCGGAGAAAGTAAAGTGTCTTGCCGTCCGGCGTGAAAGCCGGGTGTGAATCAAAGTCGCCGGTGGAAACAATGCCCTCAGCAAAAATTGCCGGCTCGCTTAAGGGGTTGTTTGCGGCATATGGATGTTTCGTTTGAGCGGCACTCTGCGCGACTTCCGCATAACTGAAGCAGCATGCTCCGAGTAAACAAAGCGCGACCGCCGCCATCGATCTTTTATTCATTGATGAATTGTTAGACGGCCAGCAGATATTTCGCAAGGTCTCCGACGCGACCGAGAGTCTGCGGAAGTATGCGCGCCGCCTGATCGATCGCCGATTCGGCATCACGCCGGATGAAGGCGCCCTGAATTGAACGGCGAGGCTCGCCGGTGCGGTTCATCGAGCGCCAGCGAAGCAGCACCAAGCCAACACAAGACGTGAATCTTCAACGAGCTGCGAAGCAGCAGTAAGAGCTGAGCCCAAGGTGAGGCTTTGCGAGCCTGGGGTAATGGCTCAGCAGGTTTAGAGCCACGGAGCGGCGGTCGCTCTGATTGGCCCCTGATCGCTGTCGCCCCTTCGGGGCTTGATCGTCTTAGGAGGTCGTGACCCAAGGCTCGCAAAGCCTCGCCCGGGGCTTAGCTCTGACCGCTGCTTCGCAGCTGACTTGAAGGTTCACGGCTCAGGTCGACGGACAGCTGAAGCCCGGTGTGAATGAGAAAGAACTTTTGAAGCAAAGCTGCCAGTCAGAGCAACCGAAGATGCTTTGAGCACTCCCGTAAGAGCAATGACCGGCGGGCAGTTTTCATTCAACTCTGATTGAACGAGTAATTCAGGCGGCCGCCGGCGCCCGGCTACTCCCGCGAAACAGAAAGCTTAGCACGAGCCCAGCGACGAATCCGCCGATGTGCGCCATGTACGCGACGCCACCTTCGGCTGCGTTGCCAATGGAACCGATGCCGCTAAAAAACTGCAGCACGAACCAGAGCCCAATGACGATCAGTGCGGGCACTGGAATAACTCTCTGGCCCTGCAAGACGCTGACCTGACCTTTTGGGAAGAGCAAAATGTAAGCGCCGAGCACGCCCGCAATCGCCCCGGAGGCTCCCAAATTCGGCACGTTTGAATTGAGGCTAAATACCAACTGGGCAAAAGTTGCCGCCAACCCGCAGAGTAAGTAGAAGATTATGAATTTCAGATGCCCAAAATTATCTTCCACATTGTCACCGAAGATCCATAAGTAGAGCATGTTGCCGCCCAGGTGCAGCCACCCGGCATGCATGAACATGGAAGTGAAGAGTGTCGGAAAATCACCTGCTGGATTTGCCAGAAAACGGTGGGGAACGAAAGACCACTTCATTATGAAGGGCTCACCCCCACTCAGCTCTACAAAGAAAAACAGAACGTTCAGCGCTATCAAGCCGTACGTCACCAGCGGAAAAGTTCTGCGAGCGCTATTATCATCACCGATTGGGAACATAGGATTTATCTCCCTTTAGTCAGTTGGCTTTCTCAAAGGCAGCTTCACGTCAGAACTCGTGGTGCTGACTTCTTGTGCTGATCCGGTCGCTGACGCTCCCGGTTCTGACACGTAGGAACGTCAGAAATCTTATGGTTTCACTTCGCGCTTCGGCGGTGCGCTTAACGCAACTCTTGTTTTTCCGCTGCCCGTATCAAGGGCCACGGGCGCCGGATAGCCTTTACCCTTCAAGGCCCCGATTTCAATCACGACTTCTTTCTGATTCTTCACAACTGCCGTCTTCGTCTTGCCTGCGTTTGATTTCTTTTCCGCAGGTGAAGATGAGCGAGGCGAGGCGACAGGTGATGGACTCTCTTTCTTCTCAACGGGGCCCGCTCCTGACTTGCCCGACATTTGGGCCAACGCGTCAAGGACCTGGGTCCGCTCGGCTTCAGTCAGGTCTTCGAGCCTAACGCCATTTGCTTCCAGCACCGCGCGCAGGTTCTCTTCAGTGTTCGTGTCCTGATCATAGACGTCGCGATAGATATGCAGCTTGCCGTCTTCGACGACAATAGTTTCATAGCGCAGTTCTACCGGCATCGGCCGCTCGAGCTTGATTTGCTTCGTCTCGGTCTTGTCTCGCGCATAAGCGGCCAGCTCTGCGTCGGTTAGCTGCGCGCCGCCAAGTTGCGCGAGCAGTTTGGCAAAGTCCTGCACCTGGGGCGTCGTGAGCCCAACACAACCATGCGATGCAAAGGTGCCGAGCTTGGCCGGCGACTTGCCGCCATGAATCAATGATGGCCCGCCGATGGGAATTTTGATTGGGCCCAGCGGATTTAATTTGCTGCCGGCCGCGACCTTTTCCCCCGCGCTGATGTTTTTCATTTTAGCGACCCACGGTTCATCGGGCGGTGTCCAGGTTGGATTGAAAATAATTACCTGTGCTTTACGCAGACCGGTCGGCAAAGGAAATTGCGGATAGCCGATCCCGATCTTGTACGACTTGATTAACCGGCCGCCGTCAAAGACATCCATGCGATAAGCAGGAGCGTTGACGACTATCCGCGAGTCCGTCGGGACCGCATTAAACGCATTCTTTGGTTGAGCGGCGGGTTTGTCCGCAGCCTCATCGGTTCCACCACTCCATCTGTCGCCGACAAATGCCGCGAGCTGCCGTGTTTTGTCCGCGCCAATTATCGCGCCGATCTTTTCTTCTGCGTCCGCGCGCGCGGTTGAAGATTCTCGTTCACCCTTGCCGGCATTTTCCTCATTCAGTTTGGCCGTCTCTGAATGAGCCAGATCCTTGAGCTTCGTAACCTGCTCGTCGGTTAACTGCAAGCGCGTCTTGAGTAACCCGGAGAAAGACTCGTCGGCAAAAAATGCATCCAGCACCGGAAGAGTCAGCGGTTGCGTTTTCGTCGCTTTGTCCTCTGCCGGTGAGGGCGAAGCCGTTGGCGAAGATACAGGCGAGGGAACTGCATTCTTGTTAGCCTGATTTGAATTTTCTGCAACGCATCCAGTGGCCGTGAGGCAAACCATCAGCGCAAACGTACGAAGTATTTGTCTGTTCATGAATTACTCCTGGCTTTCAGATGGTCGACTCGCTTGCAATGCGCATTCCGACGACCCGAGCAGGTTTTGGCGTCAATTTACGGAATCAGGAGCAGAGGGATCTGAGGGTTTGCATGATAAGCGAACGTTAATTTGCGAAGTGGGTACGCTTGCCCCCGGCATGCTCAGCAGAAGGTACGCACGCCTCTGGCGTGCTTTTGCTACACAAGTGGCGGGAGCAAGATCGGAGCGGATAGTAAGAGTTGCCCACTGCGGCTTGCCGCGCCGCAGTGCGGTAAGGCTTGCCTTACCGCCGCAACCTTAACTTATTGAAGAGGCTCAGCCTCCGCGGTCCCGAGGCATAGCCTCGAGAATTGTTCTTCAGTTCTCGGAAAGGCAAGCCTGTCCGCACTGGTGAGCGGCAAGCCGCGAGCTGGTACTTTTTGCAGCAAAGCCGCTCTGGCGTGCGCAGCAGAAAACGATCAGATTTGCTGAAGCACGAGGGAGGCGTGCGTACCGTCACCTCTTAAGGAGCGGGTAAGGATTTATGTTCACGCCTTCCCAATAACGTTTGGGATCAGAAACTATGGCGATCGAGAAATGCAGATGGAAGTTTCCGGCTCCGGCATTTCCCGAGTCGCCGATGTAGGCGATCGTTTCACCTTGTTTCGCGACGTGACCTTCAGTTAGACCTTCGGCATATCGATCAAGATGCGCATAGTAGTAAATGAATTTCTTGTCGGTGCTGGATTGATAAATCGTTGTTCCGCCTCGTTCGCTGTAAAAAAGTTTGACGATTGTTCCGTCTGCGGCCGCGAGCACGGCAGTGCCCGGCGGGGCCGGGATATCAATCGCGTCGTGAACACGTCCTTCGGAACGACTTTCAGTAAACGTGTCACGCAGTTGATCTGATCGCACCCCGGCCACCGGGATAATCAAATTGTTTGGCGCCGCGCCTTCCGGAGTTGGTAAGGCAGGACTCGTGGGAATCGGTAAAGCAGGACTCGCGTCAGGCGCAGGTGAAGCCGGGGCTGGTGGAACACGCGCGGAGTTATCCGGCGGCGGCGACGGTTTGGATAATGTCAGCACGTCTCGACGCCCATTTCTGGAGACTCTCCCAAGCCGCACCGCCAGCATGCCGACGGCAACGATTAGCGCCAGAAAGCCCAGAACAATTCGTGTGCGTCGATGCCGTCCCGATCCCATAACCATTTCTTCACTTCTATTGCACAGTCAGTACCACCCGCGTAAGCGGGTGGGATAAGGGGACTCGCTTCCCGATTAATGTCGCTCCTGCGACGCTCTTGAGGTTTCTTTATCTCACCTCCTTACGAAGGTGGTACTGACTCAGCCTCTTGCCACTCCAATTCGTGTCATAATCCTTCAACCGCTCTATGCAATCAAGGTTCATTCAGATCGCCGGGATTATTTCGACTGTGGTCTATGCCGGCATCATTGTGTGGATTTATGCGACTGAGCCGCGCTCGTTTAGGGAGGTGGCGACGAATTCACAAGTCGCGGCGGGCGTTTATGAAATCAATCAGGAGAAATTTAATAACGGCCTGGCCCTGTTTCGGCGCGATCAATTTCGCGCCGCGCGTGACGAATGGACGGCGGCCGATCCGGCCCAGAGAGATCCGCGCACACAGTTCTATATCAGCTACGCTTACTACCGGGAAGGTTGGGGACGCGTCTATTACGACAATGCGCTTTTCAAACAAGGGCTCGAGGCCGTCAACCGGTCGATCAGCCTGGCGCCGAACGGCGTGCTGGTAGTTGATGATCCGAACCTGCAAATGCACAGTGCCGCCGAATTGAAGGCGGAGTTGGAACAGGGCACCGAAACAAGTTGGAAAGATCTCAATCCAGTTAAGCTTTTTCGCCAACGAAAATGAAAGACCGCGCGCAGAGAAATCGAGAGCTATTGCACTTCATCGCGTTGCCGGCAATCCTGCTGACGGCGGGATTGTTGGGTGGACTTCGAATAGACGGGCAAACCAAACAATTCATATTCATTGCTCCGCCGTTGGTAACGCTTCTGATGGCGATTCTTTTGGGAGCGCTTTTTGTACGCGCCGGGACCATCGACCTGCATCGCTGGCTCTCAATTGAACAACCAATGCTTACGAACGTCTCGCACCTGCTGACGCTGGCAGCGCTTTTCTTTGCTTCAGCCCAGGCCTTCAATTCGGTCTTGCCGGAGAGCGGTCTGCTGCACTGGATGTTCTCTTTCTTTTTTCTTTGGACACTCTGGACGAATCAGTTTTCAACCTTCGACCCGCGCCGTTTGTTGAGAAGCCTCGTTATCCTGTTCGGCACGGCGTTCGTGCTCAAGCATTTGTTTGTGTCCGCGCTCTACGCTCCCGAGGGAGGCTGGCTTAAAACCATCGCCTCTACCTTGTTAAAAGGCATCTCCATAGACGTTCCCGCGTTTGCTCCTATCACCGGATACATCTCGTTCTTCGCGCTGGCGCTTTATGTTGCGGGTCTGCTGCTGATCGCGCCGGTTCCGGTGCAACCGGGCGATTCCGAGGCTAACAAGTTAGTTGTGAGAGACGATGCGTTATCTGAGGCTTCGGATCGATAGTCGGCTTTGCACAAAAAGTGCACAGCAGGCTGCCAGCCTGCCGATGTCATCGCCTGAAAATCAACAACGCCGCTCGTAGGGATTCCATGCCCTGACTTCTCTACCCACGCGGAAAGCGGCTCAATCGTCGATGGGCTCTTTATCCGCGATAAAATCCTTCATCGCCTGGATTTCTTCCGCGGAGTGTCCCTGCCAATCCAGGTGTTCGCCCAGTACCCGCAGCGGCTCCCGAGAGCGATAGGACTTCGTAGGATTACCTGGATACTTCCTGTCCGTCACATTCGGGTCATCCATAAACGAGCCCGTCGGTTTTACCACGTAGATTCGGCCAGGACCTTCGCCCTTTGCCAGCTCCGCTCCCCAGGTAGCCGCGGGCAGGGTCTCGCTGAAGTAGACCCAGGGCGACCTGCGCTCGGTGTAGTTGGAGGAATAGCCGGGCCCGATCATGTCCCCGGGCTTCAGGTCCGCCCGGGTGCCATGGTAGAACCGCCGCGAGCCGGTGTCGGAAGGCATCGATGGTGCTTCGGAATCGCTCATGCTTGTCTCGTCATCTATTCGTGGCCATCATTCTTGCGGGAACAATCAGAAAAATCCAACTCGTGGCCGGGTCGTGCCTTTATCTATCAGGGAGCCTATCGAGGAGCGGGTTCGGATTCCGATCCGGCGATCATGGATCGGGCGATTGCCGTGAGAGCACATCCGCTTTGTGGTCACCGTTGAAGTCTGCGATGAGTTGCGATTTCAAATCGAGGTCCGACGTGTTGAGCACCTGCCAGGCGCTCTTGCCGCCCCACGACACGAACCATTTGCCGTCGTCGCTGCGCGCGATGTCGGTGAAGCCGTCGCCGTCGAAGTCGGCGAATGTCAGGTTCCCGAGCGGGAACGACGAAGTGTTGAGATGATTCCATTTCTCTGACCCGTGGTCCCAGACAAGCCACTCGCTGCCCGTCGAGCGCAGGACATCGACTTTTGAATCGCCGACAAAATTGCCAAACCGCAACTCAGTTAATTTGAACGGCTGGTTGTAATGACGACGAGTTACCGGCGAATAAGATTGGACGATGGTCCAGTCTCTACCGCTCGCGAAGAACGCGTCGGTCTTGCCGTCGCCTTCAAAATCGCCGAACGCCACGCTCGAAAGCGGTGCTGTGGTCGTGAACAGCGTGCGCCATGACGACGTTCCGCCTTGTGAGACCTGCCATTCGGTTTCGGTTGCGCGAACGATGTCTGTGAGCGCAGACCCGACAAAGTCTCCGAAAACAAGCTGCGAAACAGGTTCCTTGTTCGTATTCAGGAACGCCCAACCTCCGCGATCACTTGACCACTGCCACCCGGTGGGGGTGGAGCGCATCACGTCGGCAGCACCGTCGCCGTCGAAGTCGCCGGCGGCGAGGCCGTCCATGCCTTGCGTCTCGAACCGGCGCCATTGCCAGAACGAGGAGCCGCTGAACGAGATGAACCACGCCGGGAACCTGTCTACTCCCAGCTTGTTGTCCGAGACGAAGAAATTGCCGCTCGAGTTAATTTGGAGGAACGGGGAGAAAGGAAAGGAAGAAAGGTGGTGCGCTTCGTTCTTATAGATCCACGCACCGCGCATCGGAATTCCCCGAATCGTCAGGGCGGGCTGGCTCGATGCCAGGAAAGTGTTGTGGTGAATCACGAACGCGCTGCCCGCAATGTTAGTACAGTCCTCGCGATCCACGCCGCCGTGCACATCGAAGCTGTGGTCCACAGCGCCCGTGAGCACCAGGTTGTACGTGGCCGTGTAAGACGCGCCTGACTCGCCCCTTGACGCGATGTCATGGCGGTTGTGGTCGAAAACATTGGCTTCGATTGTCGAGCTGCCCGAGCGAACCTCGACGCCGTAGCCGAGGCCGTAGCCGCTTGTGCAAGTCCCGTTGTGTTCCTGCCGGCGGTTGAATTGAATGACGTTATGATGAACGCGCACTCCCATGGCATTCGTTATTACGACCGGAGAGAACGGCCACGACGACAACTCGTTGTTGTCGATCTCAGTCGCCAGGCGCAAGGGTGCGCTGCCCCTTACTCTTACCGCTATGGCGGACGCTTCTCTATTGCAGTAAATAGGATCGTCGTTCTCGATACTCGAGTCGGGACCGTGAAAGCGCAGCCCGCTGATGCGGACGCCCAAGCCCCTTACCTCTAACAGAGGGCATGAGGCGAAGGTGCGGGAAAATAGGCGTGCGCCGAGCGATCCGATGCGCCCGCGGCCGCTCGCGAGCGTTGTGTTCGGGGGGATCAGGAGTGTGAAATCACGGCAATCCGGCGGCGGCCCCGCGCGCGAATCGCCGCAACCGAGGGGTGTTGGTTTCCTGGCGCAGTAGGAGAGATCGATTTCCGCGTTGTCGTCTACGTAGATCGTTTGCGGCGATCGAGCGGCCGCGATCAGAGCGGCCCGCAACTCGTCCGCGGTACGCACCACTACGCCCGGACGCCGCGGCACGGGCACGATATTGCGGTAGCCTTCACCGCCGCCCAGTGGGCGCACCGCGCTGTTCGAGAGCGCGCCGTACGACTTATCTCCATGATCGCGCACAATGGCTTCGCGAAAGGCGGAGTCGTCGAGAACGACGCCATCGCAATTGGTTCTGTCGAGCGTGTCGCTTGTCGCGCGCGTGGACTGGATGAGAGCCGCGCCGCAACCTGCGATGGCTACAAACAGCGCGGCGATGGAGTATTTCATGCGCGCCTTAATTGGTTGAGGAGACATGTTTAGGTTCCTTTCCGTGGATGGTGAAGATAAGCCGCACAACGTCTGGGAAACTATGAAGCCGGGTCTCCGAGCAGAGTGAGTTGGATAAAATCCAACCTGCTTTAGCACGAGCTACGCGATTTCATTCAAGCATCGCCGGACCAATTATGATGCGAACCACGCTCACGCCGCTCGCGTTCAACGATTAGTTCGACAGTTGCAGAGCGTTCTACCTGGCTGGCGCCCGGACCCGGATCTCGCCCCAGTTCGGAAAAGCGTTGAGGCCCGGCGGAAAAGTAAGCTGCTTTTCGCCGGTGCCGTCCGCATTGATCAAAATGAGTTGGAATTGACCGGGTCCCCCTATCCGCCGGTGGAACACGATCTTCTTTCCATCGGGTGACCACGAGGGCGTTAAGTCGCCGATTGTATTTTCGGTCAGTTGCACCTGACCGGTGCCATCCGCGTTCATGACGCAGATCTCCAGGTCGGAACCGCCTCTCCGGCACATGAAAACGATGCGCTTCCCGTCCGGGGACCAGGACGGCGCTCGCTCCTCTTCGGTGTTGTTGGTCAGACGCGTCGGCTTGCCGGTCCCGTCCGCATCGATCATGTAAATCTCGGCGGTGACGTGATTGTCGTTGTTGTCGGTGACGGCATGGCTCGTGAACACTATCTTCTGTCCGTTGGGCGACCAGTCCGGATCGTCGTCGATTGCCGCCGGGTTATTTGTGATGTTCTTCCGTGGCGTCCTGTTCTTGAGGAAATCGTCTACGTTAATGACAAAGATATCGCTATCCGTCGCCGCAGCGCCCGGTAAAAAACTGATCGGCTGCCCAGTGCCCGACGCCGACGCGTGGAACGCTATCTTTCGGCCGTCCGGGGACCATGTTGCTGAGCTGCCCCGCACGAGCGGCATCTGCCCGGTGCCGTCGGCGTTCATGACAAACAGATCCGAAGTGTTGAAGGGCTCGCCCTCCGCCCGCAGCCGGTTACTTTCGAATACGATCCGCGTCCCGTCCGGCGACAAGGCTGGGAAGCCATCAGAGTAGGTGTTCTCCGTCACCCGCCGCGGGTTCGAGCCGTCCCCGTCCATCAGATAAATCTCGGCGGCGAGCCAGGCGCGCTGGGCGTCGACTGCAGGATCGGCTGAGGGGGCGTGTCGCGTGCTTACGAACGCAATTGTCGAGCGCAGCCCGGACTGCTTCTCGCCCTGGTTCCTGCTCGGCGCCCTGCCTGCCAGCAAAGCCGCGCCAGAAACCGCAATCACCATCGACGCCGCCAACGCCGCCTTCTCGACTTTCTTGCGTGCACTCATGATTTTTACCTTCAAAATGAGTAGGGATGGTCGCTCTTTGTCGCTCTTACTGAAGAGATCTCGCAAATTAAAAAGAAACACGAAGCGCCGAACGTCTGAGTTAACGTGGCGGCGCGAATTCATTCAAGCATCGCCGGACGAATCAAGTTGAGAAACACGCCCCCGCCGCTCGCGTCGAACGATTTGTTCGACGGTGATTCCTTCATCATCGCTTTTTCAAGCCTGCAAAGTTCCCCCGAACCTTGAGCGGTTGGTAGGGCCACGCGGCAGTTTTTCCTGAGACAGCATTCTTGCAGATAGCGACTTCCAGTTGGAAGCTCCCTTCGAGTTCATCCGAGCCCGCGCGCGCGGTGGTGTGAAGATAGCCAACGGTCAGATCTGCAGGTCGACAATCGAATTTCAACGGTCTGCCCCCGAGTTTTACCGGAAATGCGACGTGTGTTCCTTGAGCGAGCCGTCCCTGGCCGTCGGTTTCGATGAAAAGGTCCCAGCCGTCGTCGGCGCTAAGCTCAATATGATCCGGTGCTATCTTGCCGACCTTGGCGCCGGGACTTGCCTGACCGAACCGCGGTCCACGATCGTAACCAAAGATGACGCCGGGGATCTCCCAAGGCGCGCGCCCTGAATTGAAGGCAGGCATTTCGACCTGAACTTCGAAGGCCGGGCCTCCGATTAGTCGCGAAGTTTCCGAGACACTCGGGCCAACCGGCTGGTCCCTTCGCAGTCTCAGCGCGACGAGACAGGCCAGCAGCAACGCCAGCGCGATGATGGTCACCAAAATCTTCTTGCCACGCATTATTACCGCAGTCCCAGTACTGTTGTAGAAACGATGCGTGGGCTGGATTCGATTGCCATGTTCTCTTCCGAAGAATAAACGTCGTCGAACGTCCGCGTTGACAAGGCGGCGCGATTATTCACACACCGCTGGACCGGCCATGGTGCGAAACACGCTCCCGCCGCTCGCGTCCAACGAGTTCGACGCCAGTTGTCCTATGCGGTTTACCCTGTCGAGCTAAATAACCAGGCAACTCGACCCGGAGGCTTTCGGCCTGGGCGTCCGTTCCAGATCGTCCATCCGGCCTCACGAAACCATCCCTCAGTGTAATGACGCGGCTCGGCTGGGGGCCGCCAAGCCCCGTCATGGCAATGGCTGAAAAAGATCCCATTCTCTGATAGACGCTGTGCCAGCCCAGTCAAAACAGTCCCAATGTCGTGCGAATAGTAATTCTGAGCTGTCAACCGTTCGATGATTACATCGAAAGGTCCCGGACAGACAGCGGAGTCAAGGATGTCGCCCGTTACAAATTCGACTTTCCCTCCGAGCTCGCGCAATTCGGGTTCATAATATTGAGAGATAGCTTCCAATGGAAACGGATAGCTCCTGGAAATCTCAGCGGCTTGCGGTGAGATGTCCATAGCAACTACGTCCATGCCAGCAGCAGCGAGCGCCTTGGGCTCTTGAGAGATTCCATTACCTGCACATAAGATGCTCTTTATTCCTTCATCCCTCATTACTCTTACGAGCATCGAATCATCGCAGAACATATCCAGCAACGGCGGGCCAATCCCGTGTCGAATATGCTCAGCCCAAAACCGATCCCACGCGGCAACATCAAGCGGGTTAGCAGGCGGTCGGAGCCACGACAGGTCGTCGCTGTCCTCTTGCTGCCGTGGACTTAACATTGGCCGGGTTCGGTGGACCAGCCGCCATAGTCTTGAGAACATCACTTTTCTCCTGGCGTCGAACGGCGGAGTTGACGCGGCGGCGCGAACTCACGAACGTATCGCCGGATGAATCAAGTTACGAAAAACGCTCTCCCGATACAGCGGGACTCGCGTCCAACGATTCGTTATGTGGCGCCCGGAAGAGAAGACGCCGCCGGTATGTCGTCAAGACTCCAATAAACAGGCAACCCTTTGGACTTGACCAGGTCTCGCTCACGATCAACCCCCGCAGATTCACCAATAATTAGAATCGCATCGCACTTGTCAACGAGGGCAAGGGAGATCGCCATCATGGCCTCGTATTGATTTATATCCGGTCCCAGACATTCTACGACGGGCAACGCCGCGTTCACGCCGATCACAGGAATGTGTCCGCGGTTCATCACGCCGGCGGCAGCTTTGTTCATCGCGTCAAGGTTGCGCTGACGTTGCTCAGGTGTGTCTGCTGAGTATGGCCCGGCAACTGCAATCAACATTGGATTATCTCTTTTTCAAATTCTGTAACCGCGCGTCGGACGACTGCCGCTTTGTCATCGTGAGAACTAGTTACGTTTGATGCGAAGCTCGCGGCGTGGCCTCGCGTCCAAAGATTTGTTCGGCGTCGCTGAGAAATGAATGTGATGCTATTCACCAGCTGGATGCCTACGTGCCGGCAAATGAGCCTGTCGCCCCAGGAGCAAATTATCTATCAGAAACGAGAGTAGCGCGACGTCGAATTCATCATCGGCAGTTTTGTATTCATCGGGATCGCGATTTACCAAAGCATTCGTGACCACGATTGAATCGCTGTGCGCACGATCCAGCGTGATTTGATAAATGCACGTACCCGTCCAACTGCGGTGAAAGTAGAGTTGGTTGTTTTCCAGAAAGATAAACCAACGGTCATCCATGCCCGCTGGAACAAGTCCGCGCGCGATTACATCATATTCCTCCCGAGTAAACGTTCGTGCGAATGGAAGCTGTTCATGCAACGCAGACATTGGTCGCACAACGTCCCAGAAAGAATAACGCGTGGCGATGGTATCAAATTTCATGTTTAGACCGCCGGCTTAAGACGATGCCGAACGTCGGAGTTGACGCGGCGGCGCGATTCTATGCACCTCTTGCAGTCGTTCCGGAAAGTGACCCAAGCGCCTTCTTCAAGAGGGCCATCTGCCCTGCGTGATAGGCTTGGTGCTGCGTCACGCCAATGAACTGCGTATAGGCCGTGTAGGACGGCTCAGGCACCAACGGCTCGTCCAGACGCTCCCGCGGAAAGCTCTCTATCGCCCGCCGCAGCTCGACGTAGAGCTGTTTCAGCAAACGCACAGATTCATTCCAGTTCTCGGCATTCGACTCCGGCACGGTGGGCCAGGCCTCCGACTTCGTGAGTTGCCGGCCATCCCCACCGAGACGCCTTAAAATCAAGCCGTAGTCACTGGAGAGATGCAGCACCAGCTCCCAGATGCTGTGTGCGCCCGCGATCGGATGCGCCGCGGCTTGGTGGGCACTGACGCCTTCGAGGACTTCGAGCAAGGACGGACCGTGCCAAGCCTCTCCCTCGAGTGCTCGCTCGAGTTGCTCTGCTAGCCTGCGGAGTTCAGTCTTCATACCTCACCATTTGCCGGCGGCCTAACGTTTGAGAAACTATGAAGCCGGGTCTCCGAGCAGAGTGAGTTGGATAAAATCCAACTGCTTTAGCACGAGTTCATCCCGAGGAAACGGGAGGCTCAATCAACACGCAAAGAAGGAGACCCGGATGATGAGAATTGTGGCACTGGACCCGGGGAAGTAAAGACGCCTCCCACGAACCAATGCGTTTGATTTTGAGCTTGACGCGCCGGCTAGCGAATCGACAGAGGTGCGCCCTATTTTGGATGCACGCCTTTTTCGGTAATCGATTTCGCGAGCTTGCGACTATGGTGAAGACGGACTCGGGTCATCTCCGCGCAGGCCAACTCCGAGCAGAACTCCGGTCGTTCCTACCAGGATGGCTGCGATCACGCCTTTACTTAGGCCGCCGCCCCCGGCGGCCGCGCCCGCGATGGGGGCAAGGCTATTATCGGGCAGCAGGCAGAAGCCCATATTTTTTCGATTCTTATTAGTCTTTTCCGAAGCCTGGTCGGTGTAGATTTCGGAAGTAGCATTAGCCGCCAGACTGGTTTTCCGCCTCACGACCGAACACCCTTTGATCTGCTTTACTCTGACGTTCCCGTTGGCGTCAAAGTCGAGTTGGATTTTCGAACCAGGCATAAGCTCGACGATACCGGCATCGCCCAGGTCAATCACCGCGCTTACGCTGTCGGGGGTCTCAAGAATTGCGCCGGTGAGAATCGTTGCTCCTGTGTTCGCGTTAGCGCCGTTGACCATGATCGGCTTATTCCCACGAATCGTGAGAATGGCGTTCATCCGCTGGGGTTCGGGCGCCGGCGCGACGGCGCGGGTCGGGGAGCCAAAGGTCGACGCAAGATAGACTTGCGTGACCGCAACTGCCAGGAACAGCGCAGTCACGGCGGCCATTTTTCTGTGTCTGAAGGTCATTCTGTTTCCCAATCCTGTCTGAGAGAGTGGCTAAGCCATCTTTTGCGAAAGCGAACTATACGCGGGGCCTCCGGCAGAATCAAACGCCTTCGGTCAGCGGCGATTTGGAACCGGCTCCTTGCCTGTACGCCGCGATCCGTCCATTGAACGGCGCTACCTGACAGGCATTCGCGGAGATCTTACAAACGAACGGCGCGAGCTTTAGGGTTACCTGTCTTAGCAATGTTCGTGTGGATGGTGTGCGCTCCCGAATCTATTCGTAACTCAAGGCGTCAACTGCATCCTGACGCGCGGCGCGCAGGGCAGGGTAGAGGGCGCCGATCGAGCCGCCGACTAATCCGACCACCAGTGAGATGATGATCCACTTTGGTTCGACGTCCACGGTGAGTGTCGTTGAACGCATCACGACGAATCTCGCCAGCAACATCAAAAGCACGCCGATAAAGACGCCCAGCACGCTGACGAGAATTGCTTCCTGTTCGATGACCCAGGCGATGGATCGCTTGGACATGCCGAGCGATTTCAGGATGCCAATCTGGCGCGTGCGCTCAGTCACGGTCGTGTACATGGCGAGCAGAATCACGAGCATGCTGATCGTAGCAGCCACGCCCACGACAACTTTCAGAAAGACGTTCAGGGCCGGCACGCTCGACATGTAGAGCTCAGGCAGATCACGCGTGAGAATTATTTGATCGTCGGGAAACTTTTCTTTGATGCGCGTGGCGACTTGCTCCTGCTGCGCCGGATCGTCACAGGCGACCAGGATTGCATTGCAGCGATTCTCGCTGCCGACCTGATCCTGCATAGTCGCGAGCGGAATCTTCATGCGGCCCCCGCCGGGCGGTTCATATATGCCGACCAGTTTGAACGGTCGCTCGTAGATCTCAATTGACGATCCGACCACTGCGTTCCGCTCTTTCTGCCAGGCTGAATCGACAATTACTTCATCACCTGTTTGAAGTCCGCGACCTTCCTTGATCGTGAGGTCGTTGAGCGCTGCGTACTGCTCATACGGAATTCCTTCGATTAATCGCGAACCGAAAAGGGAGTCGCTCTTATCCAGATGTTGCCCGATGGGAACTGCCAGGCGGACACCGGGAATACGCGCCACTTCGCCCGCGTGGACCATCGGAATCGTAAATGACTGGCCACCGCCGATACTGATTGAACCGGAAGGTCGCAAAAGGATTTCCGCGCCGATATTCGCTTCGCGCTTGCCGCGTTCGCGCAGCAGGCCATGCGCCAGTCCCACGGTGAAGACTACGAGCAGGACACCCAGAGCGATACCGGCGATGCTGACCACGGTACGCGCGGGCCGGTGAGCAAGATTGGAAAGGACAAGACTATCCATAAGTTTTTGTAGACGAGGACTGCGGTCGAGCACGCGCGACCAGGCATTCGGCAACGCGCGCCAGGTGATAATCAACAGGCCGATTACGGTCCAGAAAATGATCGCCGCTTTGCGCACGATTGCCAGCGCGACGCCGATCGCGGTGGTATAGCCAAGCGTTCGCAGAATGATTCCGTTGCCGGTTTCATAGACGCCGATCGTGCCGGGAACAAAACCGAACGCAAAGTTAATTACTTTGGTAAGCGACTCGATGATGTAAGCAGCGCCGATGTGAGGCACCGCTCCGAGCATTCTCAGCGTGATATAAACTTCGACGACGCTGGTCACGTGGGCCGCCAGGTCGAGGCCAATCATCGAGAAAAATGCCGCGCTGCGACGCTTGTAAAAACCGTAGACAGTCAGCTCAACGCGGTAGATGTGATGGCGGCGGGTCCGGAGAAACTTTGGCCGAAAGCCGCGGCGGGCCAGTCGATCGATGATGTTCGTCAGCAGCGTGACCCGTTTGCGCGTGGCCATCGCGGCGGCCACGAGTCCGAGAAACGAGACGGCTGCGATGACAATCAGAAGTTCGCGAGCGACTGCCGGTACGGGATAGGCAAAGAGCATCAGAACTGCGCCGCCGAAAATCACCAGCACCACCGACAAGTTGTAGAGCAGGTTGTCGACGACGAGTGCAGGCACTCCGTGCACCAGCGGCACTCGCTTGCGCAGCAAGGCGACTTTGGTTGCTTCTCCCAAAAGCGGACCTGCGAAGGTGAGGAAGCTCATCGACTCACCGCCGAGGCGAGCCGCGAAGGCTTGCATGAAACTAAATCGCCGATGCTCCGGAGATACTGAAAGGCGCATGGCGATCGTGCGCAGCACGTGGCGCGCGCCGTTTGCGGCGACGACAACGAAGAACCCGAAGCCGACACGACTCAACGCCGAGAAGATTTGTTCGACGCCGACCTTGCGAACCAGATAGAAAAGTAGCAACGCGCCGAGCAGAAACGCGACAGTCTGAAGCCAGGCGACTGAGCGTTTGGCGCGCGAAGGTCTGGTTACGGCTGGCGCTTCGGCTTTTTCCGTCAACGCGCGATCATCGAGCGAACGTTCCATTAAGAATTGGTAATAGTAACGCAAGCTGCCAGCTTGCGTCCGATTCGCAAACTACGTAGTGCCTCAATTTGAACGCCTTTTCCGTAGCCCAGGCGTTTACGCCTGGGGAATGAAAGGCGGTAGTTTCCAAAGCCCCATTAAATGGGGCTTTAATAAGCACCCATATCTCTTACCCAGGCGTAAACGCCCGGGCTACAGAAAACCTTACGATGAAATTAGGTCACAATCGCAAACTAACAGTTTGCGTTACTATCGGGACGCGTTTCCAAAGTTACTGCCGGCAACTTCGGTAATCACGCGGCCGGGAAACTTTTTGAATCCACGTCTGGCCAGAGACTCCACGGGCCGGTTATCGCTTTCCAGATTTCCCGTAAGCGCCAGAATGGTCGGCACCACGCTCAAGCTATCGTACGGCTCAGTTACGGCCAGACCACGCGGAATTCCTGTCCGTTCACCACCCGCAAACATCAGGGTCGAGTGTGTCGAAATGCGAAACAGCGAGCCGTGATTGCCACCGGGATTAAAGCCCCGCACATCAAAATTCCAGTGATTGTTTGCAAAAACCATCAAGTCACTTTCGACCAGACGCCGCTGCCGGCGGTGAAACGCATTCAGCAAACGTTCGTCAGGCGTCAGGTCAGCCGCGTCAGTGTCGGTTCCGGGCGCGGTGAACAAAGTGAATTGTTCATGCAATCCAATCAGCCCATTAGAGTATTGCGTCTTATGCAGCGCATGCAACCATTCAAGGTCAGTATGCCATTCGCTCAGCCACGGCGCACGTTCCGCATTCCCGATATCCAGCCTCGGATCTTCCAGAATCTTCAGAGGCAGGCCGGGCTTCCAATCGATTCGGTCAAAGCGAATCTGCCCCTCATCAGTCTGGGTTAGATTTGCGATCGGAAGATAGCGAAGGTTGAGTTGGCCGCCGCTCTTCTCTCCGCGGGGAATGATCAACGCTTGACGGTCCGGAGCGGAATAAAGCCAAACGACGTCGTCGTCAGGTTTGAGATCATCGCCCAGTGCGGCCGCGATTGTTTCGCGCGGAATTCTGGTCGCAATGAAATCGATCGGTTCCGTTGAGACGTTGGCCTGCACGTTGTTTCTAACGGTTTGTTTTTTCAGCAAATCAAAATAGTCCAGCCGCACAAAGCTGCGATCCTCGTCGAGCGCGCCATCACTCTTCAAAACCAGGCCGTCTTTGCCGAGACCCACGACATAGTTCTGCAGATCGTGAATCGAATTGCGCCGGCCCATCGAGTCTTTGAAAATCAAATCTTCGATTTTCAGCTTCTGCGGATCGAAGCTGTCGCGTTTTAACGCGAGCAGATTTCGTACTACCGCCACGTACGCGCTGTACCCCTCATGAAATTCCGTGGCCTGTTTGGCGCGAATGCAAACCCGACGCGCGTTGTCATCACGACCCATCTCTATTTCGGCCGGAGTGAATTTCTTCGGTTGGGCCAGACATGACTCTCGCTGTTTTTCCGCCGAGCGGTCGAGGGCCGCCAGTTCCTGATCGAATTTATCCAGGTCGTCCTGCCAATAAGCGCGGTAACGATCGATGGCAGCAAAGAAAGCCGCGGTGGCCGGAGCTCTTAATTGTGGCGAGAGATCTTTGCGCTGAAGTTGTTGCAGCAGAATATGAATTACATTCAGGTTCGTGTTGCGTAGGTGAATGCCGGCCCGCTCGTTTCCATCGAAATCAAGGAGCGCGGTCGGGTAGGTTTCGCTCTGTCCTTTTAAGTAATACGAATCGGTAGCGGTCGTCGTAATCGGCGGCACAAAAGGGTTGACAGCTTTGATCGAGTAATCCATCAACAGCCGCCGTTTGGTGACGACGTGGTGGCCGCCTCCGGCGCGACTGCCGAGCAACTTCACCAGATTGAATCCCTGGCTGATGACGCGCTCGTCGGTATTGAATCCATGATCGGAAACTATGATGAAGGCTGTTTCGCCGGCCATGGGACTGTTTTGTATGCCCGTCCACAGCCGGCCCAGCAGCGCGTCGATCTGTTGCAGGGTGGCCAGATGAGATTCGCGATCGTTGTTGTGATGCGCCGTGTGATCGAAATCCATCGTCAGGAGATCGAGATAGCGGACGCGCTGATCGCTGAGTCTGGCGAGCAGTTCGCGCTCGAGTTGCTGGCCCACGATGTTACGCGTGTCGAGACCGGTAACAAATTCCGTCGCCAATTCTATCGGGTTACGGCGCACAAACTTTGCCTCTGCCGCGCGTTGTACGGCCTTGATGCGCGCGCCTCGACCGTAAAGCTGTGAGCCCGGCAGTCGCTGATAATTGTCGTAAGCGTCGATCAGGATCGGCACCTGGATCGAATCCAGCACTTCCGTGCCCGGCATGTCGACGTTGCCACGCGTTGCCTGCTTGACCAGAAACGGCAGGAAGTTCAGGTAGTCATACGTGTGCAGAATGTCCCGATCGAATTCGACATTCCCTTTGATCTGCAGATGCTGGCCCGTGTCGACCAGCGACCAGGACGGCGCTGACAAACTCATTCCGCGCACGTAATAATTCGCGATGCGCGTCCCGTTTGCATAAAAGATGTAATCAAACCAGGGCAGCCGGCTCTTGCCCGTAAGGGGATCGCGTTCGTGTACGAATCGATCCACCATGTCGTAAGGAAGCCCGTCAACTTTGAGAACGACTACGCGGTTGGTTTGGGCTTGTGAACTCGATCCAAATAAGAACAGAACGACGGCGGCAAGAATGAGCAAACGAGATGGGAGCGATTGCCAGAGGCTGCGGGTATACCTGTTTGGAATTGTCACGCGGCAATTTTCATTTTGCATTTTCGGGCAGCCATTCTTCCTTATGCTCATGAAAATTGAAAACTGAAACGCTGGAAATTGCAAAGGGAGAATTTTTTAGGCCTTGTCTTTACTCTGACTTTGCGTGTCCTTGCGGCTTCGGGTCTCTGCGTGAAATACCTTCTCCCGGCAGTAGGTTTCACGCAAAGGCGCAGAGCCGCAAAGAAATCCGCAAAGTAAGACCCTAACATTCCTTTCTATTGCCCGAGCTGGCTGAGAAGTAGTTTTGCTTCTTTTGGTTTGACTTGAGCGTTGCTCTCTAACGCTCGTCGCAGACGGGCGGCGATGACGGCGCGCAATTCTGTTTGGAGAGGCTGCAACTGGTAAAGACGCAGCAATTCCTTGCGCGCGGCTTTGTTGTTCATCTTTGAGAGAGCATCGAGCGACAATCGCCGAGTTTCATCGTCGTTGGTTTTTTCGAAGATGGCGCCGGCGGCTTTGGCTGCCCCATTGCTGGCGGCGGTTCCCTGGTCAGCAAAAAACTGGAGGGACTGCCGGACCACACTGATGTCCCAGGCCACGTCAGTTTGCGGCGAGGACTTGGCCACCTCGCGCAGAAACTGCGTGTGATACGTCACGCGGCGAGACAGTTCCATCCGTTCGTTCAGCTCAGGCGTCGGAGTTTCGCGATGTACGTACCGGCCGAACGAGACGATGTTACCCAGCGTGAAAAAGATACGCGCAGTTCGTCCATGTTTGAGGGGCACCATCTCAGCGCGGCGATCGCGCTCGATCCTGGCCGCCAAACCATCCGGCCGCAGCGCGTAATTCATCAGCTCGTCGTATTGTTGCCGCGCCAGCGCGACTTCAGTCTCGTCATTGTTATTCAGCGGATTGAGCGAAACGTTTTGCACGCGGCGCTCAATCTCATTGCGTAGTTTCGGATCAATCGACGAATTGAATGTGAGCAACAACTTCAGTTCGGAGTAGCTGCGCAAACGCGTCGGCTGATTCATATCTATTCCGCGGCGGCCCGTAACGAAATTGTAAAACTGGCGACCGACAAAATAGGGAAGGTTTCCGAAGTTCGACACCGAAAGAATGTTCTTGGTCAGGTCGTCGACGAAACGACGGGACATCTCACGTTTCTTCGGGTTGAGACCACTGCGAAAATCGATCAGCAGGGCCGGGATCTTTGGATGATCAAGTCCATAAATCGCCAGCGGAATCATTTCAACTGAGCGAGCGTCGGGGTTGCTCGAGCTAACCGGCCGATTGTCCTGATCGAAATAAAACGTGCGCGAATAGCCGCTCCAGTTTCGCAGCCGCTGATCGCTCCACGGATTTGCGATGTTCAAAAACCGTTCGTGGAATTCGCGGTTGCCCTGGGCCGCAAGATCCGGCCTGGCGATCCAGATCATTGCATGAGTGGCTCTACCATCCGGCATCGCCAATGGTTCGAAGTAAAGTCCTTCGGCTTCGGCGCGCTGCCGCAGCAGCTCCCAGTTATGTCCGCTGTTATCGACCGACGCCATCGTCCGCTTGGTGACCGTATTGCGAAATGTGTCGGGGCCGAGCAAACCGCCAAATACTTTCCCGGACATGATCAATCGCGCGCGCATCTCGAGCATCTCGCCCGGAGAAAATGCCGGCGTCAGCTCGGGAAGCATCGGCTGCGAAGAATCATTGGTGATTGCGCCGCCGCGGACGGACGCGCCGGGAAATCTCCTGATTGCGAGCAACTCGCTTTCATCTCGCGCGCGCCTTCTGACATTCTCGTAGTTGTCCAGAATTGAAAGAGCCTGCATCACGTGACCGGAACGATAATCGGCGGCGTTTTGTCGATATGTGCGCGTGGCTGCTTTGATCGGAATCCCATAACTGTCGAGAAAAACATTCTGGACACCCATCCAAAAGAACGCGTTCCAGGTTTGCCGGCTCGTATTGGAGAGATCGATTAGAGGTTTCGGCGGGCCGTTTCCAACTCGAGTTTGATCGCCGACGTGTTGATAGAAGAACGGAACTGCCGAAGCAATTCGCTTCATCAGGTTGGGACGCGCATAGGTCAGCATCCAGACGTAACGCAGCCGATCATTTTCAGGATTGCTATCAGAAAGAGTGTCGCGAACGACGCTCACCAAAGGCACCTCGGGCGAGTTGGTGTTTTCACCGCGCATCCCGTCCAGCCGTCCGAAGATCGTCAGCAATTCCGCGCCGCCAACCAACGGCGTGCGTTCGAGGCGAAATTGCGTGGCCGCCGGCACAGCCGCCTCAGACGGCGAGTCGTCCTTTTCACTGCCGGCCGCGGGTGATTCAGCATTCGGTGAATCGTCCTTGACGGTTGGAATTGAGGCTGCGGGTTGGCCGACTTTAGTCGCGACCGGATCAACCAGTAGCGGTTTCGCGGACTGGGCCGGCGCATCGACACAGAAAAACGCCGACAGTAGCAGTAACAGCAATGCGGGGCGAAAGATCATTTAACGTTGGCTCAGGTGCGAATTAATCATCACTAGCGCAGCGAAAAAATCTCTCTTGCTGCTCAAACGCTTCTTGCGAAGCAATGTTCCGACGTTAGTTCCGTACTAATTTGCGATCGATAGCTGATTACCAGAAAACAATTTCAAATTGCCAGCAACGAGTATGCCACTTATCGCGAGTTTGTCTGTGCGGTAGTGGCCTCTTTCTGTTCCGCCTCCGGGGCTGGCGGCGCGGTCCATCCGGCTTTCTCCAGCACGCTGATCCCGAAATGAATCGGTACGGCGAAATTAGATGCCGTATTCTCGGTAAAGATTGCAAAAGTAATTCCGATGACGCGGCCCGATGGCCCAAACAGTGGTCCACCCGATCCGCCTTCGCCGGTGCGCGCGTCATAAACAATTCGGCGCGCATCCAGATCGGTGATGTTTCCCTGAGTCGTCAAGGGCTTGATGTTCTTCGTCTGAGCCAGATAACCCAACAGTGCTTCGGTTGAACTGTACCGGTTTTGAATTCCCTGTGCTTCGCTGGGATCCAGCATGGCCAACAAACGATCGGGACCCGATGGATAACCCATCGTGACTACTATCCGGCCGACGGCCACTGAGTCGGATCCAACGTCGAGCGGCAGAATCGGCACCTTCGGAGGTAACTCATTCGGATCGACTGTACAGACCGCCACATCCTCAGCCGTCGAAGCCTGCTTGTATTTCAAGACGATCGATTGCGAGTTTCCGGGAAAGAAAGCCGTCAATTTTTTCAGCCGTGGACGACCATTGACGGTGCTGCTCAAACTCTCCGCGCGTTCATCCGCCAGCCATGGCTGCACCACGTGCTTATTAGTCAGGACGAAACCGTTACCCACATTGAAACCAGTGCCGATGAATGGATATTCGGCGATCGCTCCACGGCCTTCTGGTGTGAGCGTCGGCTGCTCGGTGCCGCTTTGAATCGTTTCACCCTGTTCATTCGTTTGCGTTTCCGGAAATCGCAGCGGACGTCCGGTGCCAGCCTCGACGAAAATGTAAGAACCTGAGATCAGGCAAACTCCACCGCCAAAGTTTACGCGCAGGTTTTCACCCAACGAGATGGTCTTGATGACTTGATTGTTTGACTTGATGACTTCGCCGATTAGTTGATTCGCTTTTATGAGTTCAGCCTGCTGGGCCGCGAGCTGCGCCTGCTGATCGGCAATAATTCGCCGGCCGCGCCTGGCTTCATTGAACTGAGCGAAGCCGATGTAGAGGGCGCCGACCACGGCAAAAATGATGATCGCGAAAATAATGATCTTCGTGCTGGGATTGATTTCCCGCACCAATTCACGGGTGAACTCGCGGAGAAAAATCTTGGCGTCATCGCGTCGCGCCGTGGCGGAAGCTTCCATCGCGGCCTGCTCGATAAAAGGAGCTACGTGGGCGCCGCCGCGACGGCCCGGCACCATTGCCGTGGTGGCGGCGATCGGGAAAAAATGGATTGAAGGCCCAGCGGGACCAATCCAGATTTCATCGCCGTCGTGAATCCCCTTGTTCGGCTTGATCGGTCTGCCGTTCAACTTCACATCAATTCCGGAATCAATGTTAGCGATGCGATAGGTCCCCTCGATGCGGGTGACTTCGATTACTGATCCATCGCTGGGTGTGCCGGCAGCCGCCGGCAGGCGAATCTTTACGTCACAATCATCACTCGTCCCGATGCGCACATGCTCAGTCATCACAACCTCGGTAGATCTGTCGTTCAACGACGACACATGGATCACCAGGCCGTTCGATTCCTGTTGTTGAGTGATGTTTCGAAAGTTTTTCACGTTCGCAATATCAAATCAGGCGCCCCCTATCGATGGCCCAACGCAAAAAACACGGCCAATTAAGGGGTCGCCCGTTTCGCAATCAATCTTACAATGAATTCAACCGCGCGCAAAGACATAGATGAGATGCGCATCGCTGATGAATAAACAGTCGTCATGGTAAAGTATCCCAGCAATGGCGAAACCCGAAATTGTCGAAAATCCTCAGGAATTGTGCGCGCTTGCGCCGGTGACGACGGCGCCGATTCGGCATCACGTCTTTGTTTGTACCGGAAAATCATGCTCTGCGAGAGACAGCGCCGAGGTTAAGGACGCTTTCGAACGCGAGCTTTGCGCGCGCGGCATTCTCTTTGGCAGAGAAGCCAAGGGTAAAAATCCGAACGGCAGTGTGATCTTAACTGAGTGCGCTTCGGTCGGTTTCTGTGCGATAGGTCCCGCCGTGATGGTCTATCCGGACGGTGTCTGGTACGCGCAAGTGCTGCCTGCGGATGTTCACGAGATAGTGGAAGAGCATCTGCTGAATGGTCGCGTAGTCGCGCGACTGGCCCTCATGAAAATTCCTGCTGAAGGAACTCACCAAGCCGCGCGCAACATCAGTAGCGATTGGGAAGCTTAGCGGTACGCATGTCACAGGCGTGCTGCTGGGAATAAGAAGCATGCCGAAGGCGGCGCACCGATTTGTTACTTGATCGAGACGGTTAACTTGTACGTAGCATTGCCACGAGTGCCGCCGACAACGATAACGTATTCAGCGTCCTCAGGCAGCTGACCCGACCACTTCATCGCATCATCTTCTTCGCCCGCACCTGACAACGCTTCCTGTTCACCGGGAAGAAAAATCTGAAACACCGCATTGTTTTCAAGAGAAGTTATCTTGACGCTCATGGTCTGGCCCTTCTTCGCGCCCACGTAGAAACGATCGCGATCTCCCCGGATGACCGCACCGCTAATCGTCGTTGACGATGAACCTCTGGCGAAGCGGACCTTTTGCTTGACGCCCTGAGCAAAGACGGAACTAAGCGCGAGAGCGCCAATAAAGGAAACAGAGATGATTTGTCGACTTAGACGAGTGCGAAACATAGCTCCTCCTCGAGTGGATAGATAGATTATGGATTAGGTGTTGATGATTCTTGCTGAGTTTTACTGAAAACGAAACGGCGGCGATATTTCTCTGATCGAACCGGTAGAGAACATGAAGATACCCATTTCATACTTAATGCGGTGCACGCAATTGGGTTGGACCACGACGTTGATTGCCGCGGGACCACACTGCGGCAGGAATAAATAATGAAAGTAAATTCGGATGTTATGCATGCCCGGCTCGAGTGGGATCGAATGGACACCCCACGGCCGCAGCATCACATTGCCGTCGATCACAATTCGCGGTGTGCAGGCGTACAGAAAAAATGAGAGCGGAAAAAAACTGGTTTCGACCTGAATTCCGGACCAGGGCTGTTGTTGTGCGGCCATCTGCAGCGCTCCTTTTGAAGAGGTCTCTTGTCATCGCCTGTGAGTATTACAGTTAGTTAGTTCTGATCCCGCGTGACGAGCCGATTGTGCGGGCTTGGCGTGATGTTGGTCAAGGAAGGGTGACGCCGCTGCGAACAAAAAAAGCGCTGCATGAGCCTCGAAATAGCCGAAGCTGCACGCAGCGCGTCATGTGGTGCTCCGTTTGATTGCCGGAGAGTTGCTTAGCGCTTCTTGGGCGCCTTCTTACCTGGTGCTGCAAGGGCATTGGTCGCTTCGGAAAGCGGATCCTTCTCGATCATCTGAAGCATCTTGGCGACAGCGGCGCCTGCGTTTTGCATTGCGCCGAGTACATCGCGATTTATTTGCGGACCTCCATGCGTGCCCGCGACGTAGGTGTTAATGGCGGCGCCCAGCCATGTGCCGCACAAGTGCAAGGACGGATCGAAGAGCGTCACGCAGGCGTGATCTCCGCAATTCACGCGCACCATGGCGATGTGCGTGAGACAATTCCCCAACGGGGGAATTCCCGCCGTTGATTCCACGGCTCCGACAATGTAACAACCGGGCGGAATATCGAACTCCACGTGCCCGCACTTCGTCTTAATTCCGCTGTACACTCTGTCGCACCACCTAAGAGGCTTGCCGGTGCAACACTCGAGCACATAAACAAAATGTTCAGTCGTGGCGATTCGACATGGGTCACCTCTCTGAGTGATCCAGACCTGTAGATTAGCTGTACCCATAGTTTTTTCTCCTGACGTTCGAGTGTGCACAATGCACATCGTCTCGAACTTGTGGGACGTCGCGTCCAGAAGAACGCTGCGCCAGGTGTAACGCGATCTTGCGCGTGGCTTTGAGGGATCGCGCTTTTGCGAAGGGTGAGGGAAGTAGCCCCATCCTATTGCCCTGAATTCAGCTTTGGAGTTTCACTAGAAAGCTGCGAGCCATGCTGCCAGGGCGGAAGGTCTTCTTGATGTGTGATTCAGAAAGAGAAACCTTTGAGAGTCAACTAAGACCTGCGTGGGGGGATTATACCCATTAGTTGCAAAATCTCAATCAAAAACTTGAACAGCCGTTAAGATTGTTCGAGTTATGAGCAGACTTCGCGGCCCTTTTTCATGTGGCGGTGGCCGCTTGTTTTGGCTGCCAACGCAGCACCGGTTTGCGAGCGGCCGCCGCTTCATCCAGTCGCCCGATTCTGGTGGAATGAGGCGCGCCCAAAACCAAATCGGGATCATCGACAGCTTCTTTGGCGATCGATCGCATTGCTTCGACGAATTGATCCAGTTCCTGACGGCCGACAGATTCTGTCGGTTCAATCAGCATCGCCCCTGACACAATTAGTGGGAAGTAAATCGTCATCGGATGAAATCCGTAATCGATTAGACGCTTGGCAATGTCGAGCGTATGGACTCCTTTACGCGACTGTCGTTTGTCGGTGAAGACGACTTCGTGCATCGGGTCGCTCGAAAAGGGCTTATCGAAATCAGAAATCAAACCGTGCGCTACGTAACGCGCATTCAGCACGGCTGCTTCCGTCGCCTCGCGCAAGCCGTCGCGGCCATGCGTGAGAATGTAAGCGAGCGCGCGCAGCATCATGCCGTAATTACCGAGAAATGCCTTCACTCGGCCGATCGATTGCGGATAGTTGGAGTCGAGTCGCAGTGGCACAGACTCCAGTCGGTGTTCTCTTTTGGAATCTTCGGTCACCGTCTCTGCAGACGCATCAGAGACTGAAGTCTGTGCCACCACCCGCGGCACCGGCAGGAACGGCTCCAACTCTTTCGTGCAGCAGCAGGGACCAGAGCCTGGGCCACCGCCGCCGTGCGGTGTCGAAAAAGTCTTATGCAGATTCAGATGGATTACATCGACGCCCATGTCACCGGGACGGGCGACACCGACGAGCGCATTCATGTTGGCGCCGTCCATGTAAACCAAGCCGCCGGCGTCATGCACGATGCGACAAATTTCCTGGATGTTCTTTTCAAACAAGCCGAGTGTATTCGGATTGGTCAGCATCAATCCGGCGACGTCGCCATGCCCGCACAACTCGCGCAAGTGATCGAGATCGGTAAAACCATCGGCCGTTGAGCGGATCGTCTTAACTGTAAAACCGGAAAGGTGGGCCGACGCCGGATTAGTTCCGTGGGCCGAGTCAGGAATCAGCATCGTGCGGCGCTGGGCCGAGGCCTCTTTCCCGTCTCGCGCGTCGATGAAAGCTCGGATAATCATGATGCCGGTCATTTCGCCGTGGGCGCCGGCGGCCGGCTGCAAAGAGATGCCGGGGAGTCCGGTGATTTCAGCCAGATGCTGCTGAAGTTCATAGATGACCCGCAAAGCGCCCTGCGCCTCAACCTCAGACGCGAGCGGATGCAGATTTGCGAAACCGGCGATGCGCGCAACTTTCTCGTTCAATCGCGAGTTGTACTTCATCGTGCATGAGCCCAGCGGATACATGCCTTGATCGATCGAGTAATTCCACGTCGAGATGCGCGTGAAGTGACGCACCACGTCAACTTCAGTGACTTCCGGCATCCCTGCCAGATCGTCGTCGCGTTGAAATTCACGCGGCACGATTTCATCGAGTGGAGTTTCCGGAACGTCGAGTGCCGGCAGGCTAAAACCGGCGCGGCCCGGTTGTGAACGTTCGAAGATCAAAGCTTCGTTAGGACTAATGTGATTTGTGACTTTGGTGATTGAATCCATTGCGATCAAAACTTCACCACAGAGACACCGAGTTCGCACAGAGCATCGCAGAGTCTTTCTCTGTGAACCGCCGTGGTTCTTCGTGTCTTTGTGGTAAAAACCGTTTCATTAACTAGTTCGTGAAAGATCCGCGAGTCCCTGAACCAACGCATCAATCTCTGCGCGCGTATTCGTTTCCGTCACGCACACGAGAAAGTCATTCGGGCGATCAGGAGCAAAGCGTGACAGGGCGATACCGCCATCGATACCATTTTCTCGCGCCAGGCGATCGAGTAAAGAAGACGCTTCAACGGGCGCGCGTACGACAAATTCATTGAAGAATGGGCCAGAGAAGGGAAGCGAGAAGCCTTCGATCTTTGCGATTTCGCGCGACGCATAATGAGCTTTTTGCGCGCACTGCTGGGCGGCTTGCTGTACGCCACGACGGCCCATGGTCTCGAGGTAGATGGTTGCGGCGAGAGCAATCAGTCCTTCGTTGGTGCAGATATTTGACGTCGCTTTCTCGCGGCGAATGTGTTGTTCGCGGGTTGCCAGCGTCAAAACAAAACCGCGACGGCCATTCTTATCGTAAGCTTCGCCGACCAAACGGCCGGGAATCTGTCTCGCATATTTGTCGCGCGTCGCAAACAACCCAACGTAGGGTCCCCCGTACGACATTGGCACGCCAAACGATTGTCCCTCGGCTACGACGATGTCCGCGCCACATGCTCCCGGCGAACGCAGCAGTCCAAACGACATTGCCTCGGTAATCGCGACGACGAGCAGGGCGCCGTGCGCGTGGGCCTTTTCGCTCAATGCCCGCAAGTCTTCGACGCAGCCGAAAAAATTCGGTGACTGGACGACAATTGCCGCGGTCTGATCGTTAATTGCGTCGAAAGCACTGACCGGTGTTTGCCCGGATGCGGAATCAAACGATGCGACCTCCAAATCTATTCCGGCGTGCTGGACGTATGTATGCGCTACTTCGAGATACTGGGGATGCACAGCCGAAGAAACGATCACCTTGGTTCGTTTCGTGACTCTTTCCGCCATCAACACTGCTTCCGCCATCGCCGTGGAACCGTCGTACATCGACGCATTCGCAATATCCATCCCGGTCAGCTGGCAAACGAGTGTTTGAAATTCAAAAATCGCCTGCAGTGTGCCCTGTGAAATCTCGGGTTGGTATGGAGTGTAAGCGGTGAAGAATTCAGATCGTGAGATCAGGTGATCGACGATCGTTGGACTGTAATGCGAATAAGCGCCGCCACCGAGGAAGCTTACGCGCCTGGCCGCTTCGTTGCGCGCACCCATCTCTTCGAACAATTTCAGCAGCTCGAGCTCAGACATGGCTGCGGGAACGTTCAGATGGTCGCGAAGACGTAATTCTTCCGGGATCGAATCGAAAAGGTTGTCAGTAGTCGCGACGCCGAGTTGCCTTAACATGTCGGCGCGTTCGTCCGGCGAGTTGGGAATGTAACGCAATTCTATTCACTCTCAGCTTTCGTAAAGTCTTCGTACTCGGCGGCGGTCAAAAGGCTGTCGACGTCGCCGGGCTTGTTCATCGTCATCTTAATCATCCAACCGTTGCCGTATGGATCCTTGTTGACGTGCTCAGGCTCGTCAGCTAGAGAGTCGTTGACTTCGGCTACTTTGCCGGCGACTGGCGTGAAGATTTCGGAGACCGCTTTCACCGATTCTACCGAGCCAAATGAATCGTTCGCCGCGAATTCGTCGCCGACCTTCGGCAATTCAACATAAACGACATCGCCGAGTTGGTCCTGCGCGTGGTCGGTAATTCCGATCACGGCAGTGTCGCCTTCGACCCGGACCCATTCGTGGTCTTTGCTGTAGTGAAGATTATCAGGAACGTTTGACATCAGTATGGCTTCCTTTTTTGCTTTTCAAGAAACTCAGTTTTTTCAATTCATGCAAAACTGAAGGGATTTACAATCAGCAGGTCGTTACTCAGTGAAAGACCACTGTCCATGTCCTCTGAGTATAAGATTGAACATTCTCATCTCGGGTTAAAGGCTGAAAGTCAGGAATCGTCAGCGGCTGAGCCAGAAATCATCTATCAGTTTGCCCGCCGAATATTTCTCTTCGCCTGCGACTCTAACGCGGACCGGCCCTTTCAGTCGGTTACGATACTCTTCAGGAACGACGATCGATCCATTATTGATTATCGCTTCAAATTCAATAGCTGCCATAACTCCTCGAGCGCTTGTGAACAAGGTAAGCGTCGTACGTTTTGGCGGTCAAGTCAAAAACACCGACTATTTAGCTCGCTTGTAAAACGGCAGCGGCACGATCTGCGCGCCGACTCGTTTTCCCCTTACATCGATTTCGATTGCCTGGTCGGCGTTGGCAAATTCAACGGGAACGTAGGCCATGCCAATGTTCTTTTTCAGAAACGGCGCAGGACTGCCGGAAGTAACTCGGCCGCTTTGCTGACCGTCGATGAAAACGTCCTGGCCGTCACGCGCGATCCCTCGATCGCTCATTTCGAATCCGACCAGCTTTTGCTTGAGGCCTTCTTCCTTTTGTTTTGCCAGCGGTTCGCGCCCGATGAAATCGCCTTTATTCAGTTTGGTGATCCAACCCAGATTCGCTTCCAGCAGAGTCGTGGTCTCGTCAATCTCATGACCATACAAGCACATGCCGGCCTCGAGCCGCAGCGTGTTTCGGGCTGCCAGGCCGCAGGGAAGCACGCCGTTGTCGGCGCCGAAATTGCCGACGTCGAGCATCTTATTCCAGAGCTGCTCGGCTTTGTCCGGCGCAGCGTAAACTTCAAAACCATCTTCGCCAGTGTAGCCGGTTCGCGAGATGATTGAATCGACCCCGTCAACCTGGCCTTCACGAAAATGGTAGTACTTGATTTCAGCCAGCGGTGTTTCTGTGAGTTGCTGAAGAATCGAAAGCGCATCCGGACCCTGCAAAGCGATCTGGCAGAACTGGGCACTGACGTTTTGCAATTCGACGTTGTCGCCTGGTTGTTTATGCGAGCTGATCCATTCCCAATCCTTATCAGTTGTGCCGGCATTCACGACGAGCAGTAGGTGATCTTCGGCGAAACGGTACACCAGCAAATCGTCGATCACAGTGCCTTCGGGCGTGGTCAACGCGGAGTACTGGGCCTGGCCGTCGACCAGCTTGGTGGCGTCGTTGGATGTGATTCGATTAACAAACGCAATCGCATCCCGGCCGCGCACGTCGATCTCTCCCATATGCGAGACGTCGAACAACCCGGCCCGTGTGCGCGTGCGCAAATGCTCGGTGACTGTGCCGGCAGGATACTGAACCGGCATGTCCCAGCCGCCGAACTCAACCATGCGACCGCCCAGCTTACGGTGCGCAGCGTTGAGCGCGGTTTTCTTTAATTCGAGCGCGGGTGTAGCCATGCGGAGTCGTCGGACTTGGACCAGTCTGTTAAGCGATCAATTTGAATGCAAAACGGTAAATCGAAAACTAGCATGCGGCTGGTAGTGCGTCAAGATGCGGGTGGAATGCTAACCTTGTAGCGCGGGCTGTCGAGCCTGCGCACTCTTCATCAGCACGCAGACTGGACAGTCTGCGTTACTTCAAATATAGGATAGGAGTTAATGACGGCAGTCTTTTATTTCGCGATAGTTCTTCTGCTTGTGCTGGCCAACGGGTTCTTCGTAGCGTCTGAGTTCGCCCTGGTAGGTGTGCGACGCTCGCGGATCGACATGCTCGCGGCGCAGGGCAATCGGCGGGCTCGGCGGCTCGTTCGATTGCTGGACAATTTGAACGCCTACATTTCGGCAACGCAGTTGGGAATTACGATGGCGTCGCTTGCCCTGGGTTGGATCGGCGAGCCCGTCTTTGCTCACCTGTTGGAGGCCCCGCTGAATGGCGTTGTTTCCGAAGTCACCTTGCACACGATTTCGTTCGCAATCGCTTTCACCGTAATCACCTTTCTGCATATCGTGCTGGGCGAGTTGGCGCCCAAGACGTTCGCACTCGAGCGCACCGAACGAGTCGCGCTGGCAATTTCGCTGCCGATGGAAGTCTTTTATCGAATCTTCTTTTGGCCGATACGTTTTCTCGACTGGGCCGGCACGCGGACGGTTCGCCTCTTCGGATTGCATCCGACGTCAGAGCACGCTTCGGTTTACACGCCGGCCGAGTTGCGCTTGCTGGTCGACATATCGCAGCGAAGCGGCCACCTGCAGCCTGAACAGCGCCAGTTGCTTGATCGGGCATTCGAGTTTACGGATCTGAGTGTGCGCGAAGCGATGATCCCACGCACACAGGTAATTGCTGTGCCCGTGGACGCGACGCTGGAACAGTTGCGGTCGACTTTCCTTGAGACTGGCTTCTCGCGCCTGCCTGTTTATCGCGGTCGCAGCGACGATATGGTCGGTGTGCTCTATCGGAAAGATCTCGATATGGGACAAGTCCGCGCTGAATCGTTCAATCTGGAAAATGTGATGCGCGCGGCGTCGTATATCCCCGAATCAGCGTCGGCGGGTGAAGCACTGAAACTGATTCAGCGGTCGCGAACTCATTTCCTGTTCATCGTCAACGAGCATGGCGGCCTGGAAGGAATCCTCACTTTGGAAGATTTGCTGGAAGAAATCGTTGGCGAAATCAGCGATGAGTATGATCAGGAAGTGAGAGATCAGATTGTGGCTGACAAAAAATCGTTCCTCCTGGACGGCATGCTGGCAATCCGCAACGCTAACGAACATTTAGGTCTCGACCTGCCGGAGGATGAAGACTATGCGACGCTGGCGGGTTTCCTGATGGCGCGGGCGGGTAAACTGCTGACCGAAGGAGAGACCGTCGAAATCGATCGCGGTGTGTTCAGAATTGAGCGGGTCGATAAGCGGCGAATCAAGCAAGTTCGCTTCACGCCCAGGAGAATTGACCCGAAGCTATCACTGGCCCCAATCCTTTTCGTCTCGCTGGCATCGAGCTTTTAGAACAGCCCGGAAATTCAATTCATCAAAACAAAAAACCGCGCCGGCTTCGCACTCGGGAACGAAACCAGCGCGGTATGACCGCCGCCAAATGAATGACAGCGCTCAGCTCGTTGAGACTCTACAGCACTTGTTTGAAGCCTGTCGGCTGAATGTACTGGAAGAGCGGAGTGCCTGGAGGCAGTCGGCTCGGAGTCTGGAACGTAATATCAAAAGCCCAATTACGAATCGGTGGCCCGTAGATGGAGCTGTCCGCGTTGTATTGGCCAATGGCCTGGGTCGAGTGATAGAGCGGTATTAGCGAGCCGACAAAATTCCAACGCTTAGACCAATCCTCAAGAAAACGCGGGAAGTTATGCATGCCGCCATTAAGACGAGATTCACCCGACGCGCTATTGCCGGCGTCTGGCGTTGCTGACAAAAATGAAAGGTTGTTGCCGGCGATTATCGCAGCGCGCACGGATGTTTCCTGCGCAACCGTCGGAGAACGGTCGGCCGATCGCTTGCTGAAGTCATCCGGGTACAAGGAAGTCTGGCTATCAAAGAACGTTTTCGATAGTGGGAAGAACGCATCACAGACGATCGACGTCGGAACCTGATTGCCAAGGTAACGACAGACACCGCTGTTATCGTTCAGGCATGAGACGCCGTCGGGAGGCGCTACGTCAATGCCGGTTGTATTGTAGTTACCCCAGATGTAAACCATGTTCTCGCTGGAGACGGTGATCCCTTTCGTTTGCGAGAGCTTGCCCGTAGCGCCGCTAATCTGAAGGTTCTCACCATTAAACAATCGCACTGCACTCCGAAACATTTTGTGATCGATGTTGTTGGACGCCAGATTGATCCAGTCATTAACCGTAATGGCCCGTTTGTTTATGTCAGTTCCGTAACCGGGCGAAACGGCCGTCAGCACCGCTGGGTCGGGAAGTTCATTAGTGTCTTTCACCAACACTCCGGTTTGCTGTACATCTTCACCGCCATCGAGGGTTCCATTGGGGCCATAGATGTCTTCGTTATCGACCATGCCGTTTGTCGCATTGAAGGTGCTGCCGTTGACGGTCATGGATTTGACGTCATCGCCGCGCCGGTCTGAAACGTAAATGGTGTAGCCATCAGGACTGGCGATGTTTGTGCTCACTGCGTTGGTTCCCGCGAGCAGGTTGTTGTCGAAAACGCCATCGACCCAACGCGCCAGGTTGCGCATGTTGATTTCGATCACATTCGTAATTCCGCGTTCGTAAACGCTTCCTGCCGCCAGCGAGGTATTAATACGGCCTTCGCGGATGTTATAGACATTCATCGGAACGATCGCATTCCAGTTTTTGTTCTTATTCCAGTCGCTGGTGCCCCAATCAGAAAGCAATTGGCAGAGGACAGGTTGCGCGCTGGTCGCGCAAACTCCGTCGTCGGGGATACCGCCCGGCATATCAGAGCGAATCGGTTGCGAACCGGAAATCGTGTCGTCGGCGATGCTGGTCAAATAGCCATAGGTCGCATCCTGAGTCGGATAGCCTGTCGCAATATTGATCTGGCCGCTAGCACCAAGGCGAGTGTTGTTCAAAATATCGACCAGATTGTTTGAGTAATTCGGGTCACCATTTATTCCCGTGTTCAGCGCGGCGCCGCTGGCGTCGCGGCTGCCCTGGGTGAACGCCGCCCAAAGCGGGCGCTGTAAATGGAGTATTGCGTTCGGCTCGCCTTCGGTCATACCCATGCTGAGAATTTCTGTAGTCACGTCGCGAGCGACGCCATTGCCGTCGACAATCTGGATCAGGATACGGCCAGTGATTCCAGATCCTGGGGGAATGGCGTAGCCGTTCGATGACTTGGGAATTGCAGTAAAGGAATAGACGGTGCCGCCGCCAGTGTAGCTGGCGTTTCCGGCTCGGCTGTTCAACGTAAAGTTATTGCTGTCGACTTTCGTGATCGTATAGCCGCCGTTGGCGTTGGTATTACCCAAAACGTTCGCGATGAAAACTTTGTCGCCCGTTGAAAATCCGTGATTCGCAACCGTGATCTTAATTGGGTTCGCATTGGTAGCGGCAGTAATTGCTTTGACCGGTGGAGGGGCCTTGATTCCGCGCACGGTGTCCGCCTGGACCGGCGCGCCGTTTTGTTGCTGTTGGTTCCAGCTTCGCGGCGAAGTACCCTCGTTATAAGCGTTGGATTCAGCCGTATTATTGTCGGCAATTCGCCATAGTGCTCGCCCGCCGCCGTGCGTGCCCGGAGTGTTATTGGTGGCGCCGCTCGGTAACGGAATGGGATTGAAAGCAGAGAGATTTACTCCCTGTCCCGAAGGAATGCCGGCCGCGTCAGTAGCTGAGTTACCCTCGTCGTCAATCAATATTCGTATCTGGGACTTTGATTGATAACGCGAATCTCTGAGAATCTGCGTATCGCTGGGCAGGACTCGCTTGATAATTTCGCGGGTCATGTTGCCTTCAAGCTGCATCGGAAGCAGCAGGGGAGCGCCGCCAGTGGTGCCGGTAAGCACCTGGCCGCCGAACTGATTGGCGACTCCGGTTTGGGCTGCCGCCACTGACTGCGTATTCCAGGTTGTGTTAATCGTTCCGTTAGGCGAGCCCGGCCAATATCCCCGCGCGCCCTGTGACGCGCCAACAATGTTGGGGCCGTTGGTCATACTTCCGATGGTGAGCGGTACGGTAATCGCGCCGACTTTGACGTTCATTGCCTTGTCGTGCGTATTGCCATTGCGCAAGAGATCGACGACCAATTCGTTGGCGGTACTAACCTTGGAACTGAAAGTCATCGTGCCGCTAACGTACAGATTGCCATTGGCGTGAACTCGTCCATTGAAAGCGAACGGCGGCCCGGGGTGAACTTCAAGATCCTCGTTACTGAACATGCCGAACTGAAAAATCGGGATCAGGAAGTTGTTAATCGTGCGTTGCAGCGTGACCTGCGTTCCGGTGTTAATATGCGTGGCCGTTGACGTCAGAATGTAAGGTGTGACCGTCGCGTTGAGGCCCGAAAATGGACCGCTTTGGATACCGACGTTTTGGCTCGTTCCGCTGGGATCGATTGATTGATTTGGAGTTCCATCAGGTTTCGTAAAGGTAAAACCATCACTCACCAGTTCCGAAGGATAAGACGCCGCGATATTGTTAATTTGTGTGGTTGTCGGGTTCGTGGTCTTGGTAAACAAGTCGGAAAAATCGTTGGTCATCTTTTCGATGCCCGCGGCAGTGGCGTAATAAGTTTGGGTGCGCTTAAGGTCGCTGCCCGCGATGCGAGATTCGTGTGTAACTACGGCGAGCACAGTCATCGAAACTGCCGCCATCGCGGACATTATTAGCAGCGATGTCGCCAAAGCCGCGCCTCGATCATTCTGCCGGCGAGAGCGACGGGCCGTAATCAAAGAATCTTTCTCAACATGCTTACTCATAACCTTTTCCTTCCACTGGAGCACTAACTCGTGCATAAAAACCGTCCTTAATTATTTCGCGCATTGTCGCCGAATTGCAGATTACGGACACTCGTGGCCGTAGTGATTGAGATCAACTGCTTTCCGTTAGCACTGGTGTTGGCATTTGCGTTGGTGATCTTATTGACGGCGCGAACAGTCTCCACCTCGATGGTGGTTTCTACCTCACGCACCGCCGATTGCTGTAGCGGTGAGCTGATGACCTTGAACGGCTGCTTAACAAAGCCATTCGGATCCACAAGGTTTGTCATGTAACGGAACTGTAGGCCTGTCACGTGTTCAGCGATCGGTGATTCTGAGAAGCCCAGGTTTTTCACCCCAAATACTCGGCGCATCAACAGGCCGGTAGAGGTCACGTAGTACTGAATGATCTTTAGCCGGATGATCGAGACGTTTTGGGTGCTGAGGCCGGCGACTATTCCCGAAACGGTCGTGAACGGCGCCAGCAAGCCGGTCTGATTCAGGCCAAAGGTGTCTCCGTTCGCCATCGAGACCGTGTTCGTAGTTGTGTTGACCCCGGTAACGGTCCCGAAGGCGGCGCTGTTCTGAGAGAGGATCGCGTAAATCTCGCCGGTCTGAAACAGGCCAATATTCGTGCCGACGAGTAAGTTAGTCGAAGTTCCAACCACCGCGATCTTTCCGGGTAGAAGAGAAACAGAACTTCCATTTTGTCCCTGATTGAAGTCCTTGTCCTGAATCAGCATCGAAATGCGATCGGTACCCTCCTTGAAATTCGCTGCCGGCGATGCCGACGGAACGGCTATGTTGGCTGGAATCGCGTCATCCGACGTAACCAGGCCGAGCTGGTGGTGAGTTGGATCGCTGCTGTCGACGACAGTAGTTCGGGTCAACCAATTGCTCGCAAAAGCGAGAGGTACGGTGATCGTTCCGATACTCTTAAGGCCGTCGCCGGCTGAGGTCAGGTCGCGATTGATTAGCTCGTGAGCCGTACGCAGGGATTCTTCAGCATCGGTTACGTGAAAGGTCGAGTTGGAGAATTTGAGGGCGCCATTAATGATGGACATGGTGGCGCCAACGATCACCATCATGACGCCTACGCCAACCAGGAGTTCCAACAACGTGTAGCCGGCTTGATCTTTTGTTTTGGATTTTGAGTACATCGATTTGTCTCCGATGATATGCAACACGGCTCGTCTTATCTGAAGTTGGCGCGTGCATCGTTGTTGAGGTAGCTAACTGCCACCAGATTTCGTAACTGGCCGCCACCATCGGGATACCGCACGGTTACCTGAATGCGTTTTAGGTTGAGGCTTAGGTTTGAAATGACGATTTCACGCGAATAGCCGGGTAGTGCCAGCGAAGTGTCGGTAAAGTCGTCGCCGTCTCCGTAAATCTGATTAGTCCCGGGACTGATGAAATCATCCGTGGTGCCAAAGATTCCGTCCGGGCCCGGGTTCTTCGAAAGCAATTGATAGCCGGTCGGAAATCCGGCAAAGTTCCAGGTCGCCCCGGAATTGTCGACTGCGCCCGCGTTGGCGATTTGCCCGAAGGTCAGCTGTTCGGTGTTTCGTAATGTCTCCATTTGCTCGAGCAGTGATACCGCGACGAGCTTGGTGTTCGTAAGGTTTCGGCCTCTGTTGCTAACGGTCACTGCGTAGCCAATAGAAGCGGCGAGTCCCAGCAACCCAATCGTCAAAACCATCATGGCGGCAACCATTTCGAGAATGGTTATTCCGGCCTCTGAATCAAACTCTCGTCTGCCGGCGCGCGTTGATTGGTTATTCGGCATACTTGCTTGCACTGGTGCTGTACCTCCAAACTTTGATTCTGCCGACAGCGCCGAGTATCGAGATTGCGGAAGCCGTCTGTGTGGGGACCTTGTTGTTGTAGAAGAAGAGGGTCGGTCTTGCGTAAGCACCGGCGGCGGTCATCACGGTGCCGTCCGATTGAAAGGTAATGTTAACCACCGCCGGTGTGCCGGACAGGGCAGTCATCGTGTTCCCATCGTCAAGAGTGGTCGCGGTGATGCTGGATGGAATTCCGTATTTGATTTCAGTGGCCGGTAAGCCGCCTTGCGTGAGCGGTAGCGTCAGGATCGTCGTGGTGCATGAAGTATTCGGATAGCCGGTCGTCGTGAGGACCTGCGTGCCAGGCATGAGGCAGGCGAGATTAGCGTTGTTAACGTTATTGTGATCGAAGATTGTGACGGTTTTGGTGGAATTGTCGTATTGAAAAGTGACCGCTTCTCTTTGTGACATTGCTTGTTGTCTGGCGAAGCGCAGCTGAGTTGCGATTTCTTTGGGCAAAGACGCGGAACGTATAAGTCGCCGAGCTGAGATCATCTGCGGCACCGCGGCGGCCGTAAGCAGCGCTATGATGGCTACCACGATCAGAGTTTCGATAATTGAGCGGCCATCTTGTGCGTGCCAGCCATGTTTTTCCACGGCGAATCCACCTTCCATTGTTTTCAATTTCTCCATCTCGAATCCACGTCCCTTTTTTCGAACTTCGGTCGGTTTCTTCCAAACCGCGCCAACTCCTGTGCAACGACAGTGCCATTACCCAACGCTCATAAATCGGCCTGAATTGCTTTATTCTTTCGAGCTGGCGCCCTGGCTTTGTTACCGTTCGTGACAAGCGCCGGAAGCCCTTTGCCCATGGGCCTGGAGACCGTAAGTGAGAATGACCTCCGGGGCTTCGCAAAATAAAAAGGGCTAGCCGCCCTCTAAATCTTTTTGCTATAGTGAAAATTAGGGTGCAGCCACGCTCAGGGGTGCACAGGTCAATGAACGCAGCGAAGAGTAAGAGCTGCGGCAATCCCGCAAGGCATCATCGCCTTCCCGGAAAACAAATCAGTAGTCACGTCGGACGAGAACCTCGAATGCTTCGAGCGTTGGAGCGTCTCAAACAATCCTCGATTTAGATCGGAACCAAAACATGGCCAGACTTGATGATCTTCTTAGACAGATGAAGCAGCAGGGTGCGTCGGATTTGCACCTCACCTCAGGCTCCGCGCCCTACATGCGAGTTCACGGCGACATGGTGAAGCTGAACTACAAGACGGTGTCCGCTGAAACCTGTCAGGGGTTGATTTTCGAAATCCTTAACGAAAAACAGAAAGAACTTTTCACTGAAGAGTGGGATCTGGACTTGAGCTATCCGCTGGCCGGCGTCGGTCGTTTTCGCGTAAACGTTTTCATGCAGCGAAACGGAATCTCAGCCGTGCTCCGTTTGATCCCGGAAGAGATCAAAACGATTCGCGAACTGGATCTGCCCGACCAACTGGCGCAGCTAATTGATGTTTCGGAAGGTTTGATTCTGGTAACCGGACCGACCGGTTCGGGTAAGAGTACGACCCTCTCGGCACTCATCCACACAATCAATCACGATCTGCACGCCCATATCATCACTATCGAAGACCCGATTGAGTTTGTGCACGAGAATATCAACTGTTTGATTAGCCAGCGGGAGCTGGCGAGCCACACCAAGTCATTCAACGCGGCGTTACGAGCTGCTCTGCGCGAAGATCCCGACATCATTCTGGTGGGAGAAATGCGGGACTTGGAAACAATTTCGTTGGCGATCACTGCTGCGGAAACGGGTCACCTGGTATTTGGCACACTCCACACGAACAGCGCCATCAAGACCGTCGATCGCGTGATTGACGTTTTCCCCGAAGCGCAACAGACGCAGATTCGGGTGATGCTGTCAGAAAGTTTGCGCGGCGTCGTAGCTCAATCGTTGTTGCCAAGGCCGGACCATCAGGGTCGTGTGCCGGCGGTCGAGATCCTCGTTAATGTTCCCGCGGTCGCGAACCTGATTCGCGAAGGAAAGACACATCAGATTGCCAGCGTAATGCAAACGGGTCGGGCCCACGGCATGATGACCTTTGAAAATGGCGTGCAGGAGTTAATTCAAAAAGGTCTGGTCTCGAGGGAAGATGGCCTGGGGTTCCTGCGCCGCAGAAGCGGCGGCAAACAACTCGCGAATGCAGTCGTCAACGCGACCCGTTTGACGAGTCCCGCTGTCAACTAACCTGGGAATAATCTGAGAGTTGGCGTGCAACGCGTTCCCACGCGCTGCGGAATGGATATCCGTAAATCAGGACGATGGCCGAAACGCCGGCGGCGCGCAGCATGCTGGTCCAGTCACCAGTCAGGATGGTCACGACAAATCCCATCAAGGCGATGGCCCCGCCGATAAAGGCGATTTGAATAGTAGTGTCCTGCAAGCTTTTCAGCAGGCCAGACATTCCCTTCAGCGCAGCGATATCTTTCAACCTCATAGCGGCGAACCTTGTGCGCCTCAACACGAAAGCGCCCAGCCCAAAGACCAAAATCGCAATCCATATACCCATAATGAGCGACGGATCGTTTGGCCGAAAAAGTTTTTCCGCGGCGAAATAAGCGAGCACCAAGAGCGCTATATCGAGAAACAGGAAGCCAACGACGAACATGGTCGCGGTCCGATGTCGCTGCGACAGTTCATTTGGCAAGCCTCCTGGGGTAGGCGTCATGCGCGTGATTGGTTACGGCTTGGGTGTTGGTGTCGGCGTCTGTGTCGAACGCGGCCGAGTCGCGGTTGAATCAGGATTCGCGGTCTCTGGGGCCGGCGCTGTTTTGTTCTTAGGCGCATCGCGTTGAATATAAGGCTGGACGCCTTCCGGCAATTGGCCGTTATTGGCGATCGCTTTGTCGATCAGGTCGGTGCCTTCGCCATGTTTGGTGATCAGGATTCCGTCACGGCTGGTGCTGACATTCGCACTACCCGTAACCTGCTGCATCATGTTCTGCATGAAACCCGGTTTCTCGCATGGAGGCAGGCTCTTCTTGATCGGATCCGGCTCAGGAATAGCGGCGCCAATAACGTTTAGTTGCTCTTTTGCCTTCTCAACAAACTCGCTGTTGGGATAATCGCGGACGAGTTGCTGATAATACTTAGCCGCTTCATCAGGCTCTTCCTCTTCCTGGAAGGTAGTCGCGAAACGGAACAACACTTCGTCCATCAGACAAAAGTTTGGATACTTTTCGACGATCTCTTTCAGCCGATCCTGTGAACCCTTAAGACCGCCCTTTTTGGTTTTATAGCGGGTCTCATAATAAAAGCGGGCGATCTGCAAATTGTGCATCGCCAGATTGTCCTGGACTTCACGGAGGCGTTCCATTACTTCCGGGCGAAGTTTCGTTTGCGGATACTGCTGCAAAAGAGCTTTCAACCGTTGTTCGGCTTTTCGCGCGTGAGTGATGTCGCGATCAGATAAACCCATCTGACGCATTTCAGTTTCCGCCACCTTCATCATCGCCGCATCCGCCAGCGCATCGGTGGGAAAGAAGGTCAGCCAATCCTGATAGGCCTGGCCGGCCTGAATCAAAGCGCTGGTCGTCCCTTCAAGATAGAAAGAGTCGGCAATCGCGAGCTTGGCCATCGCCAGGTAGGGCGAATCCGGATAGGTTGTAATGATCGTGGTAAACAACAAGCGACCGGTATCGTGACTTCCTTTGCGCACTTGCTTGGTGGCTTCCAGGAACAAAGTGCGATCACGGCCCGGCGCGACCGAACCAGTTAATTCCGTGTACTTGTCGTTGCTCTTGCCCGGCAACAGACCAAGAAGTCTGCGCTTGCCTTTTTGCGGCTTGGGTTGATAGTCGGAAGAAATCTGATCTCCGGTGCGGGCTCCGGCGGTAGCTTGCAGTCCTGCTTCAACTCGAGTGTTCAGGTCAGTAACCGACGTTTCCAGTGGGTCGAGTTTTGAAGTGTCGTATTTTTCAGAACGGTCTTCTTTCGCATGCAGGTCGTTGACCTCGCTCAGGACCGAGGCAACTTCCTTCGCCAGACCGCGCAGCCGCTCGCGTGGATCATCGGGGTTCTTTGTTTTGTCGTTAGCGTCCTTGGCATTGATGCTTGAAATAGCGCTGTCGAGAGACCGTCGCATGGCGTCCAACTTGGAACGCATTATGTCCATTCGCTGAACATTGGATAGACCGGATTGCGTCTGGTTCTTGTTGCCCTGCGCAAATGCGGCAAACGAACTCGCGATGGTCAAAGCAATGACTGTGATGGTAAGAGTCACAGCGCGTTGCGCGCGACGCGAATTAAGAAAAACCATTTGATAACCCTCCAAAAAACCTTCCGAGTATGTACTGAGAAGCCTCAGCTTGTCGATTGTTCCGGTTTAGAGTTCAAGCTTCAGCTTGTGCTGCGAAGCGGCGGCCTGAAGGCTGAACTCTGAACCTAATTTCGCACGTTTCTAGACCCACAAAACTGTCGCTTCACGCATTGCGCGAAGTGCGACTGAGGGATCACTCGCCCCGAAAATGGCTGAGCCGGCGACGATAATCTCAGCTCCGGCGCTGGTAACTTCGGCGATGTTGTCCACGTTAATGCCGCCGTCAATTTCAATTCTTGTGTTTAGCTGTCGCTCGTCGATCATTTTTCTCAGCCGGCGTACTTTATCGAGCGATTCAGGGATGAACTCCTGGCCGCCAAAGCCTGGATTGACCGACATTACCAAAACGTAATCTGCAAACTTAATCGCTTCGTCCAACGCGGATAACGACGTTGCGGGATTAATAACGATGCCCGCCAGACCGCCTGCCGCGCGGATAGCCGTAAGGGTCCGGTGTGCGTGCGGGTCGGCTTCGATGTGAATAGAAACCATGCGCGCCCCGGCTTTCACGAACTCTTCAGCATAACGGCCCGGCTCGACGATCATCAGATGCGCGTCAATAGGCAGTCGGGTTGCACGGGAAATTGCTTTTACCACCGGCAAACCGACCGTAATATTGGGCACAAATCGCCCATCCATTACGTCCACGTGAAGCAGGGAAGCGCCGGCCTTCTCGACGGTGGCGATTTCCTCGCCGAGTTTTGTGAAGTTTGCCGAAAGAATCGATGGGGCTATTTCGATCATGTTAAGTCGATTTTAAGGTGTCGGAGCTGCAGCCGGAGGCCGCCGAGCAGGACTTGGGGCCGTGGTGCCGCGATTCGTGTTCGTCCGCGGCGTTGATTCCAGCAGATTCGAGTTCGTGCGCGCGGGTGTCGCGCTGCCATTGGCGTTCGCATTGCTATTTGTAGCCCGATTAGCGTTTCCGTTTTGATTGCGATTGGACAATCGATTGGCGTTCGCATTTGCGTTCTTATTCGCGTTTGAATTGTTAGTGTTGCGGTTCGCCGGCTTCTTCTCCGCCTTCTCGTTTGAATTCGATGAGGCGTTTGAGGACGAATTGTTGTTGTCCTGCTTGTCGTTTGTCTGCGTGTTCGTGTTGGATGGCGTCGAAGACTGGCCGTCAGCCGTCGGGCGACTGATATCGACCGCGACCGTTTGCCCGACTTTTACCACCTCGCCTGCATGCGGCAGCTGAATCAGAACTGTGTCAGGCTTTGCCTCACTCGTGGAACGCGTCGCCCGCACGCGAAAATTCAACCCTGCGTCACTAATCGCATTTTCGGCTGAGGTCCGGTCCTTGCCGACGATATCCGGAACGCGCGTCTCGGAACTACGCAAAGAAAGATAAATCGCGCCACCCAGGCCAAGCGTAAAAGCGACCGCGATGCCGATCACGATAACAATTCGCTTGAGTATTGTAAGGATGCCAGACACGGTTTAGTTCAGGGTTGCTTTTCGAAAGGAGACCATACCAGCGAGCAGAACGCAGTCTAACATGTACTGAGCCGGGAACGATAGGCGCAATTATTAGAGAATTTGGTCCTCGTAACGCAGACTCCTGGTTTGCGCCACTCGATGGCCGCCCCGTTCATCGCAAACTAACAGTTTGCGTTACAAATTAGAGCGCTGCCGAATTAGATTTTCCGCTGGAACCCGGTGACAAAGAATCCGTCTGTGTCACCGTGATGCGGCCAGGTGCGAACGTCGCCTGCGCGCGTCAACAGACTCTGCGGGGCATTCAGCGGGCAGACTTCGAAATCGGGATGCCTCTCGCGAAAATCAGCCACGACCGCCTCGTTCTCTTCATTCTCCAGCGAGCAGGTTGAATAAATAAGGACACCACCGCGGCGCACCATTTCGGCGGCATGCGCCAGGATGCTTTTCTGCTTTGCTGATAACTCGGCGATGTCCGAAGACTGCAGCCGCCAACGAATTTCGGGATTATGCCGGAGCGTGCCGGTTCCTGAACATGGCGCGTCAACCAGAACTCGATCGAACGAGCGATTCGGGAAAGGCAGGTCTTGAGTAGCGTCATAGACGATTGGCTGAATGTTCCCGGCTTGCTGCTGGCTGGCGAATTGTCTGATCGTTCCTGCCCGATGCTCGTAGAGGTCGCCGGCAAAAATCGTGGCGTCCGGCGCTAACAAAGCTAGCAGAGTGGATTTGCTGCCGGGCGCGGCACAAACGTCAAGCACTCGCTCGCCAGTTTGAGCGCCAACTAATTGCGCCACCAGTTGAGAGCCTTCGTCCTGAAAATAGATCAGTCCATCATCAGACAATTTTCGGAGGAGGGCAGGCATCTGGCCGTGCGGTCCGGTTGCTTCTTCACCATCTTCATTGCTTTTTGAGCGTAGCAGCCTCCAGGAATTCCGCGCGATTGACGAGGGCTCAATTTCCGCGCCCGCTGATCGTAACTCATCGAGCAAGTTCTCGGGATGGTTCTCAGAGTAGGCCTTCGCGGTAAA
>Ga0207653_10000160_pt1 | contig 47834 bp, 35 predicted proteins | sample KBSK5251metaG_FD_184341 | JGI IMG/M metagenome (GOLD analysis project Ga0207653, IMG submission 184341) | Corn, switchgrass and miscanthus rhizosphere microbial communities from Kellogg Biological Station, Michigan, USA - KBS K5-25-1 metaG... | ecosystem: Host-associated > Plants > Roots >... | reverse complement strand
TGATTGAAGCGACGAAAGAGATTGGCGCCGCGGAAGGAATCTTCTGCGCGCCCGAAGGCGCTGCGTGCCTGCCAGCGCTGAGAAAGTTGATGACTGACGGAATTGTGAAATCGAATGATCGCGTCGTGCTGTTCAATACTGGCAGCGGCGTGAAATACGTGGAGTGTTTTTCGAGCTAGCAACGTGCGGCTTTGCCGCCCGATGTGCGGAAAGGCTCAGCCTTTCCGTAATGCTGGAAAAACAGGCTTGAGAGGCTACGCCTCTTTTCTGAAGTACTAAGAAAGCCGCGGCGCGGCGCAATATCGCGCCGCGGCTAAATTAATTTTGATTGAAGTTGATCGGAATGCTCGTACCATTTCGGAAACCTCGGAGTAATAAAATGAAAAGATCTTCTTTCTACAAATACTTCGTGCCTACTGCACTCCTGGCTGTGTTAATCGCCTCCGGTTTGTTTTTCACCTCAACAACCAGAGCGCACGTTTCTAATTCTCTGGTTACCCCGCCGCTGCAAAGCGATCCGGCGACATCACTGGCTCGCGGTCGCGTGTTGCTGAAACAGGGCCACGCCGACCAGGCCCTGCCTTTGCTCGAATCGGCATTAAAAGATTTTACCCAGGCCAACAACGCGCGCGGAATTGCCGCCACGGAAGATGCGCTGGGCGATCTCTATCTGGTTCAGGGTCAGTACAAGGTCGCGCTCGATCATTATCAAAAGGCCTATCAGGCCTTTGCCTCAGGTCGCGGCAGCGACGCCGCGAATCAGGCAGGCGCCAACACCGCCGCAGGTCTTACCGGATCGTCGACAGCTTCGGCGGCCACACAAACCGCCGGTGCGGCTGCTGCGGACAACGGCTACAACGCGAACCTGATGCTGGCAAAAATTGGTGATACGAATTACCGCCTCGGGCGTCTGCAGGAGGCCGCGTCGGCTTACCTGACGATGTCGGTAAAGAAACCCGAGAGTACTGCGGCAAAAGTCGGCAGGCACATCGGACTCGGGTCAATTATGAGCGGAACGATCGCCGGCGCCAGCCCGAGCATCTCGGCTCCGGTCTCAAGCGGCGCCGGCCTTCTGGAGCTAAAGAAAGAGCTCGACGAGTATCGCGTCGCGATGGTTTACATGACGTTCGAGCTGGGCACCGGGCGAATTGCGTTTGCGAATAACGATTTGGAAACTGCGCGCAAACATTTTCAGAATGCGCTCGACGCCGGCAACGGTTCGTTTGCTTCCGTCGCGAAGCTGGGCCAGACGCGCCGGTTCCGGGCCGCGGCGCGCACCAGTCTCGGCGATGTGATGTTGCGCGAGGGCCGCTTCAAAGACGCAGCCAAGCTGTTTACCGACGCGGCCGGCTCGGCGAAGAAAGACGAACGGCTCGACTTGATGTGGCCGGCCCAGCGCGGACTGGGACGAAGCCTATGGATGCAAAGCGCGCAGGAAAAAGACAGCGCGAAGATGCGCGACCAGGCGCTGAACTCTTATCGTGATGCACTGACTACCATCGAAACAATTCGATCCGGCAGCCTGCGTGCCGACGAATCCCGCACAACCTTTCTGGCCACCACCAAAGACGTCTACGACGAAGCGTCGAGCGCCTTTGCCGAAATGGCTTTGTTGAATGGCGGCGCGGCGGGGTCAGCGCTTTCAGGAAAAGCGCTCGACTACGCGGCTGAATCTTTCCGCATTACCGAAGCCGGCCGCGCCCGGTCGCTGCTGGATATGCTCAGCGAAGTAAACGCCCAGATTACCGAAGGCGTGCCCGCCGATTTGCTCAAGCGCAAGCAGGAGAATCTTGATCGGCAACAGCAGATTGCCCAACAACTAACCGGCATCGCGGTTTCTGCGGAACAGAAAGACAAACCGTCCGACCTGGAAAAGGAGCTCGACAAGCTTCAGACGGATTTCGATCAGATCGAGAATCAGATTCGCGCCGCGAGTCCGAAGTACGCTGCGTTGACCGCCGCCCAGCCTTTGACGCTGGCCGATGTGCAGCAGAAAGTCCTCGACGACGGCACGGTCCTGCTTGAATACGAACTGGGGAGCGATGCTTCGTATGCATTCGCGGTAAGCCGTTCCAGCGTTTCGCTCTTTAAGCTGGCGCGCCGCAGCGACGTGGACAAGCTGGCGACGGATTTTCGCGCGGCGTTGATTCCGCCAAAATTGCAGCGACGGATTGTCGGAATTGATGTTGCGGCCGATCAGCAGAGAGGCTTGGGAATCGTCCAGGGACCTTCGGAAGATCTGCCCGCGTTTGTCGCGGCTTCGAGCGCGCTCTACAAAGCGGCCGTCGAACCCGCCGCCTCAACCATCGCGGACAAGCGCATCCTCGTCGTCGCCGACGGCGCGCTTAATTACGTTCCGTTCGAGGCCCTGGTAAAGAACGGTGAAGGCGCTGATTACGCATCTTTGAATTATTTGGTCAAGACGAACGAGATTGTTTACTCGCCCTCGGCGTCAGTGATCGCAGCGATCCGTACAACTGGTCCGTCACCCGGCAAAAACATCCTGCTCGTCGCCGATCCCGTTTTCAGCGCCGACGATCCGCGCGCGAAGGGAAGCGGCGCGGCGACGGCTTCGGCTGAAACTCGCGGACTTGGGTTAGGGCTGGAAGCCGCGGTGAATGATGTCGCCGGCACTGGGAGCGCGGGCGCCTCGCCCGCATCTTCGGGTATCAGGCTGGCCCGCCTTTCCGGCACGCGTACCGAAGCCGACGAGATTTCAAAAATCGCGAAAGGCGGCGGCGCGCAAGCCGAAGTCTGGACCGACTTAAACGCCAGCGAAGATAACGCGCGCAGCCGAGACCTGACCGGCTATCGCTACGTGCATGTGGCCACACACGGTTTGCTCGACGCCGAAAGGCCACAGTTCACGGGCGTTGTGCTGTCGCTCGTCGGCAACAAGACCAACGATGGATTCCTGCGTACGGATGAAATTTTCAATCTGAAGTTAGGCTCGCCTTTGGTGATGCTGTCCGCGTGCGAAACAGGTTTAGGGAAAGAGAAGCGCGGTGAAGGCGTAATCGGTTTGACGCGCGCGTTCATGTACGCAGGCGCGCCCACAGTCGGCGTCAGCCTCTGGTCGGTAGCGGATAAATCGACGGCAGAATTGATGACTGATTTCTACAAGCGCTTGCTGAGCGGTTCTTCATCACCTTCCGCGTCGATGCGCGCCGCACAGGTTGCGATGATCGATGGCAGGAAATACAGTGCGCCGTTTTACTGGGCGCCGTTTGTTCTGGTGGGTGAGTGGAAGTAAGAAGCCCAAAAAAGAATTAGCCGCAGATTAACGCGGATGTGCGCGGATAAGACCTCTTAAATGAATCCGCGCCCATCTGCGTTTATCCGCGGCTAACCTACTTTGCCCTGATCGTGGCTTAGGTTCCTACGGAAGCGCCGTCATCGTAAATGTCACTGCCGGCACCGCGCTCTTCAGGTCGTAACTGACGATATCCAGATCAGCCAGCGGCTGGCCCTGCAGGCGGGTCACGATGTGAAACGGCAGCATCATGCAGTCCGCGCGGCGATAGTTGCTGCGCTCTTCTTCAATCAGAACCTGACTCTTATAACGGGTCGTGATCTTATCGATCAAAAAAGTCTGCTTGTTGATCCAGTAGCGGACCGTGTCGTCAGAATTGAATTTGACCTCGACGACATAGTCGTTGCCTTCATCGGCCTGGCGCGCAGTCACCAGCGTGCCTTCGATGGCGCGATTTAGAGTGTCAAAGCCCATCATGCCCCAGTGACGCGAGGCCGCGGCTTCGCGGACGCGAAACTCGTTTCCAAAAATCATGCCGCCGCCGGTTGAGCCGGTGAACACAAGATAAGTGCGGCCCGGAAGCGTGGCGCTGGGGGTAACTTCCAGACGCCGGCGCATCATCTTGTCCTGATAGTCGGTAATGCCCAGCTTAACTTCGGCCATTCCGCCCAGCGGATTGGCGCCGGCCGCGCCAAAGGCGACCGCATTGACGAAACCGCTGGCTTTCACGGTCACGTACTGGAGAGTGGCGTAGTCAGCGCCGCCGTGCGCGATGCGCGTCACGCTCAGAATTTCGCGGCCGGTAAAATCGGCGGCTGAATTTCGCGTGGGCGCGGCGGTAACTGCCAGAGCGATCACTCCGAAAACGCCGGCTGCCAGCATTAGTGCTCTTCTCTTAATCAATCTTCGTAACATAGGTTCCTCCTGAGTTTTAAGGTAATACGATTGCTGTCAAAGGACGAAAAGGGTAACACAAGTTAGTGTTGAGAGGTGGCACGGGCGTCCCGCCCGTGAATCACGCGCAAGATGCGCGTGCCACTTTCACCTCGCATAGCGCAGTGGCACGGTTACCAGTAGAGATCCACCGGCCTTGCGCGCGACACGATAGACCGTTTGCGGCGGCGGGCCGGATTGTGTAAGTTGCCGTCCGTTCGCAGCTCCCGCCGATTTCTCTTCATTGGTCCAGGTACGGCCCGCACCGCCGACCAGTTCCAAAGTCTCCGCGACGCCGCCCCAAAGCTTGTCCCACTCGGCAACCTGCGACGGTGACACACGCAAGGGCTGAGCGCCGATAGTCAACGGCAGCGGTTGCGGAGTCAGAATCACTGTCAGCACTTCGGCAACTTGATCGCGCCGGTCGCCGGCAGGCTGCGCGGTGAAATAGCTGTATTGATCTTCCTGGGCCGGAATGTCGATCAATTTTCCCGGCATCACGCGATTGTCGCCGCCGCGCGTTTGCTTTGTCGGAAAAATCAGCATTGGTTCGCCCAGCGAGCCGTCGGCGTATTGTTCGCGATCGATGATGTAGAGAAAGCCGGGCCGCGGTGACTCGACGGTGATGCGGACGCGATCGCCGATGTTCAAAGGCGTGCTCGCTTCGATCCGCTCGGGCGTGTATGACGATTGCTTCAAGCCGTCGAGCACGAGGACTCGGCCACCCTCATCATTTTCGCGTGCCGGCCGCAGACGCCAGACGGTGATCCCAATTTCTTCGGTTGCCGCGGGCGCATTGTTTCGGCGAGGCCCGGGCAGACGGACATTTCCGGTGCGTCGATACACTGGCGGTTTGATCGCTGGTTTGCCGGCTGACTTATCGATGCCGCCGGTCGCTTCGGAAAACGGCCGGGCCTTGTTGAAGCGATCGAGGACGATCTGGCGGGATGATTCTTCTTCCTGATCCTGAGGAGTGGCCTGCATTCGCCCAGTCGCGGCGGAGAGTAGCAAGAGTATTAGACCTACAAAAAGAGATCGATTCATCGCAACTTTCTCAGCTCCGTCAGGAGCGGCATATTTGTAGAACCTGCGATTCAATACTATTTGAAGCTTCGTCAGGAGCGACATGAAGGTGCCGCTCCTCACGGAGCTGAATATTTCAATGCGTTCCGGGTCTACAAATATGACGCCCCTAGCGGGGCTTGTCCACGTAAAACTCTGCGCGCTCAATGCGGGCAGGATGCCCGCGCTCCTTTAATGATGTTCCAACTCAATCGCATTCACCAGCACGTCGCCCTTACCTTTTATCACGCTCTGCTTCTTTGCCGAGTCCTTGGTCACCTCGGGCTTCGGCGTCGCATGCTGATTAAGAAAGTCGCGCACGGCTTTGGCTTTGGTCGCATCTTTGATCTCGCCCAGGTCGCGATCGTTCACGGCGTCGGTAACTGCTTCCAATTCCTTAACCGGCGACGCTGACCAAACCATCCAGAATTTTTCCGTACCCTGCTGTTCGTCGAAACGCATCCAGTCGGTTTGCAATTTCTGACCGGCGGTCACCCGCGGCGAGCCGTTATTTGTTTTGGATTCCGGAAACAGGACGTAGTAAGTGTTGCTATTTGCGGAAGCCGGCCCTTCGTTGAGCAGGTACAAATAGCCATCCTCCCGGCTGTCAACGTTCATGCGAAACTTCCAGCCGTTCTCGAAAATCTCCTGACCCGAAGAATCGAACTCACCCTGAAATGGCTTGCCGTCGCGCATCTTCTGAACCGTCAGCGAGTAGGTCAGCGAACGCTCACGCGCGCCGAAAATCGACTCGCGTTTCCAGACGAAGATGCCGGCCGCCGCGCCAATCACAAGCAACAGCACCAGAACCACGCCAATTTTCATTCCTCGATCAGTGGAACGAGCATCATCAGCAACCGCGGGGATGAATGCGGGCGGCTTTAGCGTGTCGACTTTAGCGGGCTCGTAGCGGCCGGCAATCGTCTTTGGCGAAAGATCTCCCGTTTGACGCGCGGGAGGATTCGCACTGGTCGCAAGCTGTGTTGCAGGTACGTGCGGCGCGGGATTTTGATTAACGGTCTCGGATGATTCATCCAGGGCTTGGGCCAACGCATCACCAAAATCACGGGCTGTCTGAATCCGCTCTGCCGGAACGAAACTGAGCGTTCGCAGAATCAATTCGTTTGCTTCAGGTGAAAGTGCCGGACGCAAGTCAATTGGCTTTACCCGAACGCCGTTGCGCTGCATCTCGAGCAATTCGAAACCTGTCTCAGGATTGAACGGTTTGCGCCCCGTCACGATTTCGTAAGCAATCGCGCCCAGCGCAAAAACATCGGTGGCCGCAGAAATCGTTTTCCCGGAGAGTTGCTCGGGCGCCATATAGGCGACCGTTCCCGCCGTGGCGCCGGTGACGGTGCTGGGCGCAACCAGCGAGTCCTTGAGCTTCGCGATTCCAAAATCGATGATCTTCACTTGCTCTTCGCCGCGCCCGAAGCTTTGCAGCATGATGTTTTCCGGCTTCAGATCGCGATGAAAGATTCCGCGCTCATGCGCCGCTGAAAGTGCGCGGCCAATCTGTTTGATGATCTCGGCCGCGCGGGCCAGCGGCATACCTTCAGGCTTGATCTGTGAACGCAAAGTCACGCCGTCGATGAACTGCATCACCAGGTAAGCTTTGCCGTCCGGCAACTCGCCGGTATCCAGAACGCCTACAACTCCGGGATGGTCCACCCGCGCGAGTGCCTCTCTTTCCTGCTGAAACTTTTGCACCACCCATTCATTCTGCAGAGAGCTATCGAGGAGGACTTTGATCACGACCCGTTTGTCGTGCAGTTTGCGATCGCGCGCCAGGTAAACTGCGCCGACACCGCCCTGGCCGATCGCGCTTTCGATCGTGTATCGCTCGTCGATCGTTTGGCCGATCAATCCAGGCTGTTGCGGCAGAGTTGTTTCGTTGAGAGGAAGGCCGGCAGTCTCGTTAAGCGTCAGTGTTTCTAATTGTGATTTGTCCTCAGGCATGAGTGCGATAAGAACGCCCTTAAAAGAAACCGAGTCCTCATGATCCAGGTTGATATTTCGTGTAAGCGAAGCATTCCAGACGTCGACTACTAATTTATGCGCGCCATCTTGCAGCCGTCGATAATCGCGTTGAGCACGTTTGCGGTTATGTCGACCAGCGGTTTGTTGATGAGAAGGCCCTGGCCGCCTGATGAAGTCCAGAAAATGATCACCTCATCTTTCTTCGCCTTTCCGTCGCCCATCGTGGCGGGAGAAGTGAGATAGATGTTGACGTGCGGCGGCTGGAGTGCGGACTTGCCCGACTCGACGCGTTTAATTTGCGAGCACTGAATCGTCATGGTCTTGCTGGCGTTTGCCTTCTTGGGCTCAAACACAAGCGATCCCGGCGCGACGGTCAACGTTCCTTCGCCTCTGCCTTCATCGTGCACATCAAACAAATGCGTGTTGCGAATGCGCTCTTCAGCCGCGGCGTTCGCCTTCGCCGTGTTCCGTTCGTTGGCCTCGGCTTCGAGGCTGGCGATTCGGCTGTTCGCTAATTCCACAAAGAGCCCGCCCGGAAACTTAGTCACATAGGCTTTGAAATCGGAAGGGTTGCGGCTGTCCTTGATTGCGTTCCAATAGAGCATCTCGACTGAATCACCGCCGCCGCCACCGCCCATTGGCCGGGAAGCCGTGGAGCGCGATTTCGCCAGCTCGGCGAATTGGCCGTCCGGATATTTTGCCAGATAGGCTTTGAAGTCTTCGGGGTTGTTGCTGTTCTTGATCGTCTCCCAGTAGGACAGTTCGATCGCCGCCGGATCAACGGTGGCGATGTTGCCGGGCATGCTGCTCGCCGTATTTGAGGCAGCGTTGGTGACGGCCAGAACCAATTCGTCGGCGCGATAACCTTCGATGACGGCGAACGGTTTCTGTTGTTTGGTCGATCCCAGGTCAATCGCGATCCGTTTGGGAACTGCTTCCTGAACGTATTTCACCAACTGCGACAAAGTGACTTCGCCTTTATCATTGGCGGCGCCGCCTTTCAATCCTTCGACGACGGCCCAACTGAAATAGCCTTGCTTCTTTTCAGTGTATTCATAAGCGCGTTGGCCGATGCCAGTCGCGTAGACCGTCGCGAAGGCCTGGACCTCGCGGTTGCGCACGTCGAAATTGAAGGAGTTGACGTAGGCGTTGCTCAAAGGATTAGGCGCGTCGGCGCGTCCGCCCGGATCGTTCCGGCAGGCATCGAGTAGAAGGACAACCTGACCGACGCCGGTGTCCTTAATCCATTGCTTCACCCGAGTCATGCTGATCGCGGTCTCTTCGAGAAAAGAAATCTGATCGCTGATTTGCGCGTCAGCCGGCAGCAGGAAGGCCTGGCCGCCGCGTTCCATTCCGTGACCCGCAAACGCAACCAGTAACAAACCATCTTTCGGTACGGTGGTGCTGAGGTTCGACAGTCGCCGCAGAATGTTCACGCGCGTTGGTTGTCGCTCGATCGGTTGATTCGTAGAAAGCAGGATCACTTGATCCTGGGGAAATCCCGAATATCGCACCAGCGCGTCGGCAATCATGCGCGCGTCGTTATCAGAGCCTTTGAGCGGACTAATCTGCGGGTCGATATATTTGTCGACGCCGATGACGAGCGCCCAACGCTTGGCGCTGACCGGCAGCGCCTTGATCTGATCACCCTGTGGCGCTGCGGTGGTGGTCGATGCTTGAGTCGTTGATGGCTGCGACTGTGTCTGCGCCGGAGGAAGTTGCTGAAGTTGTCGCGAAGCGGGTTCACTGGGTTTTGGTTGCTGCTGGGTCGCGGTCATTTCGTCCACCTTCCGAGCGTCGGGCGGCGGGCTCGAAGGAGTTTGCTGCGGCGCCGGCGCTGAATTGGCCGGACTTTGCGCAGTTTGGTTGCCGGCGGTTTGAGTTCCAACCGAAGGCGCCATGATTTGCGGCTGTTGAGCCGGCTCAGACTTGGCCGTGTTTGCAGCAGCCAGGTCTGCCGCTATTTCTTTTTCTAATTTGCGGGCCAGCTTCGCATCGACGGTGTTGAGTTTCTTCAGTTGCTCGTTCGCCAGATCGGCTTTACCCAATTTTGCGTAAGCCTGGCCTAGTCCGTAATAAGCGTCGCCATAATCGGGCTTAATTCTGATCGCACTTTTCAAAAAACCAATCGACTTTTCAAACTCGGTACCCCGCAGGTACGCGTAGCCAAGCCCGTAGAATGCTTCCGCAAAGTTCGGGTCGAGACTGGTCGCTCTCACCAGCGGCGCGAACGCTTCGCCATGCCGTCCCATCGCATTATAGAAAAAGCCGAGATCAAACTGAGCCTCAGCGTCATTCGGCGCAAGGCGCACCTGCTCTTTGTAGGCTGCCAGTGCCTGCTCAGAATTCCCGCTATTGAAATAAGCGTCGCCAAGACCGCCATACGCCGGCGCGTAGTTCGCATCCAGACGAATCGCCAGTTTGTAAGCATCGATCGCTTCGGGATACTTGCGCTCATCGGCCATTTTGTCGGCTTCTTCGACCAGACCGGCGGCTTTGCTTACCGACGACTTCTGCGGTGCTCGACCACGTTTTTGGCCAAACACTGGAACGGCGAAGCTGAGCAGAAGAGCAGATACAAGTGTGATTACGAGGAACTTCGAAGCAGGGGCGGCGATTTTCATACGGCGACTCCGAGAGAAACTGAATTGGGGCAAGCCTAAGCTGAATCATGGCCCGTGTCAATGAATTGTCCAAAGCGGCGGTGGTGCAGTTTGGGGAGTTGGCACGGGCGTCCCGCACCTGAATCACGCGCAAGATGCGCGTGCCACAATCAAGATGAATCACTACCTCCGGAGCGGTTGGGCCATTGGTAGAAGGTGGGCCAGTCAGCTAAGATGGTCTTACGCGGCAGATTGGTTGAGGATAATGGCTAACTTTATTCCAATAGAAGATAATACAGCGCTTGATCGGTTTCTTGCTGAGGCGAACGGCAGCGCGGTGGTGATTTTAAAACATAGCAATACCTGCGGTGTCAGCAGCCGGGCCTACGGAGAAATGTCTTCTTTCGAAGGGCCAGTGGGCTTAATAACCGTACAAAACGCGCGCGATGTGTCAAACGAAATTGAAAGGCGCACCGGCGTACCACACGAAACGCCACAACTTCTGATCCTGAAAGCAGACGAGTTGGTTTTTAGCGCTTCGCATTTTCAGATAAAAGCCGCCACCGTGAAAGAAGAAATCAAACGGCTGAACGGCGATGGTTGAGATAGCCCAAAGACGCCAGGCGATCGAGCCAAGTGAGATCTCGCAGGAGAGCAATTCTTTGCTGCGAATCACCTGGGCCGACGGGCACGTCTGCGACTATCAAGCGGCAAACCTGCGTCGTGCTTGTCCGTGCGCCCAATGCGTCAACGAATGGACCGGCCAGCGAACATTGACGCCGGAATCGATTTCGGACGAGATCGAAATCAGCGATCTGAGCATCGTCGGCAGGTATGCTTTGAATTTTCGCTGGAGCGACAATCACGAGACAGGCATTTACAGTTTTCAGTATTTGCGCGATCTTTGTGAGCATTAGACTGGATCACACATTCTCGCTTGCTTAATGTTGGCAACCGAGACGGTTGCGCTCCAGTCGCGATCATCCCCCGATGAAGCAACGAATTCTGATTATCAGCGACGAACGGACGGGCGAGTCTCTGCGTCGTGTGCTTGATGAGATGGGATTTGAGGTCACGCTGACAGAAAACGCGGAAGACGGTTATCGGCAACTGGTCGGGGCCCGGTTCCATTTGGCGCTGGTCAGCCTGGACAGCGCCATCACCGGAGCAGGTTTGATTAAGCGCATCCGTGCGACTCCCAAGCTGAGTCAATTACGGGTGATGACGATCGCCGAGTGGGGGACAGGCCAGGCAACCATCGCTTTGGCGCAAGGCGCCGATGCCTTCGAGCCCAAGCCGATTGAGGCGGATCGTTTGGCAGAGGCGGTTGAGAATCTTCTGCGACCAGACATGGTAATGACGGCCCGAGCCAGCGCTACCAACGGAGATTTGGAAGAATCGTAAAGTAGGAACGGCGGGCGGGAGGCCCGCGAACCGCCGGCGGAGATGCCGACGCTCAAGAACTATGGACGAGAGAGATTTTTTTAACGAGAAACAGGAAGCGAAGAAGGCCTCGTTTGTGTGCCCACACTGCCGCGAGCGCGGGGATTACGACGTTCGCTGGCTCAGACGTACAAGGAAACAATCACTTCCGCGCGGAGCCAACGAGATGGACCGCGCCCGTTTTGCCAAATCGCGAGATTACATGGTGCGCATCGACGACATGGTCGCCTGCCCTCGCTGCCGCAAGCGTTTCGAAATTCCCATGTCCCAATCAGTCGTCTTTATCTGAAGTGGCACAAACTTTTCAGTCTGTGACTTAACTGACGATGAGCCAACTGTCAGGTGATTCCTGCACTCGCAGTTTCCAGAAAGAAACTAAGACCAACCACAGACTGAAGTCTGTGCCACTTGTGGTGCGTGGCTCACCAATTGCCGCTAGCCATCGGCTATGCAGTTTCTAAGATTGGACATTTTGCCGAGGTGAATAAGATGCAGAGAGAAATTGACGCCGCGCTTCTGACTAAGCCGGAGACGGCGGACTGGACGGCCAGGGTTTACGGAAAACAACCCTTTGCGGGAGCCGGTAAGACAAACAGCGGAATGCTTGTGCCCCTGGAACGCCGGCTGACTGCTTTCATCCTTCCGCGCATCCCGCAGTCGATAGAGACTTATCACCTGACGCTTTTGACGCCGGTTTGGTCACTTCTGATTGTTGTCTTTGGATATTTCTCGGCCAGTAACATCAAGTGGTTATGGATGGTAAACCTGATGATCGTGCTCCATTATTTCACGGATCATTTTGATGGAAAGCTCGGCAAGTACCGCGACACAGGCTTGCGCAAGTGGGGCTTTTACATGGACCACTTATTCGACTACGGATTTCTGTGTTCGATCCTCATCGGCTATTCATTCCTGATTCCTCAGAAGTCGACCTTCAACATGATGCTGGTGTTGTGTGTCTTCAGCGCCTTCATGTTCCATACGTTTTTGATGTTGGCGGCGACGGATGAATTCAAGGTCAGCTTCTCGCGCTTTGGACCGACAGAGTTACGAATCGCGCTCATCATTATTAACGTTTTTATTATGAGATTTGGCACTCGCGGCCTGAAAGGCTCTCTGCCATGGATTGCTTTGGGCGGAGTAATCGCGCTGTCCGTGCTGGCTTACCTTGCGCAGAGGAAGCTTTGGAAAGTTGACATGCGCATCAAAGAAATGCAAAAGTAACTGACAAGAGTTAACAAAAACTTAACAATCAACTCTCTGCAACCAAACCTCCTTCTTCGGCGTCTAAGCGATACTTTCCCGGAGAATAGGCCAGAATCAGGTCGGAACTTTCCAGTAGTTATTTCGTTTATCCTGATTACAAGCAGGCTCTTTTAATTAGTTTATGTCTGAGAAGAAAATAAAAATCGTCAAACGCGCTGAGCGCGTGGACCGGAAGAAAACCAAACCCAAGGTTGTTCGCAAAACGGCGCACGACATGGTGAATACCGTCACTACCTGGGTCAATGAATTCCAACAACGACAGCGCGCCGAGACGGCGAAGGCTGTGGAAAATCTCATCCGCTCACGTCGTCAGCAACCCAACGAAGCTTAAGCCGCGGCACTTCCCCCAAGCCAAACAAATCGGCCAATCGACTTTAGGGCAGCAGTGTCTTTGCGGCTGGCTATCGTCGTGTGAGGCTTTGAGTCGCCGCGAAGTCTAGTCTTCGTGATGATGAAGGGTGCGCAGACTGGACAGTCTGCGCTACATGCTGTTCAAAAACGGTTTGACAGTCAGTGCTGGTAGGGATAGCATCCGAACTGCGCCCCCGCCAAAAGCGATGAAATCGACACGGTCTAAACGCCGTAAGCGGAAGCAATCAATCATAGGATCCATTCGCCGTCCGCTTGCGCCTCCGGGCCATCCGCTGGCAGAGGCGAAACCTGATCCTAAAGCGCGTCCCGCCGGACGAAAAGCCAAACATAAACAACGCCCTGAAAAACTGGAATTGGAAGACGAGTATTGATCCAGTCTTGAATCCGATTCGTAACTGACGGACCTGCCAGGTATGAGCGAAACCGGAAGAGAATTCATCAAGCGTGCCCGTTATCATCTCGGCGAAGACTTTCTGCCCAAGATTGAACGCTGTGTGGCTTTGCTCAGCGACGAGCAGATTTGGTGGCGGCCTAACGAGGAATCAAACAGTATCGGGAATTTAGTTCTGCACCTGAGCGGCAACGTCCGCCAATGGATTGTTTGCGGATTGGGCCCGGCCAATGATGCGCGTGATCGAGATTCTGAATTTGCGCAGCGCGAGATTATTTCGCGTGACGATCTGCTGGATTTGCTGCGGCAAACAATCGGTGAAGTTGATGCCACCCTTGCCGGTTACGATGCGGACAACCTCCTTGAACGTAAAAAAATTCAGGGGTTTGACGTGACCGCGCTCGAAGCCATTCTTCACGTAGTCGAACATTTTTCCATGCACACCGGACAGATAATTTTGCTTACGAAGCAATTAACTGCGCAGGATATGCATTTTTATGATTTGTGAGGCTTTGCCCAATCGGCGCGTCTTTGTCACCCGTTTGCCCTACAAAAGTCTGATCAAATACTGACCCTGATTATTGAAGTGCAGCGGGTTCACTCGATCTTATCCGTTGCCGTCTATGCGCATTCCTGCGCCCGATCTCACTTTGGTGTGGACTTTCATGTTTGACGCCTCCTTTCCCAAAAGCTTCGCGAACACGCAGGGCGTATTCACCTCGGCTTAACCGTTCGGGTCGATGATTACGCCGGCGCCGGATCTTACTCTGGTTTTGATTCTCATCCTGTGCGGGCCTCCTTTCTTTCAGCTGTGCCGAACTTCAGATCAGCCGTTGTCGTCGATGCGAGCTCCTACACCGGCTTTGACTCTGGTCTTGAGTTTCATCTTAGCGTCTCCCTGGCAAAGGTTGTGTCGGCTGTGGGGCCTGCCGCGTTGGTTAACCGATTGGGTCCAGGATGCTGCGTCCACCTGCCTTGACTCCAGTTTTCATTTTCATAGCTTCTCCTTATCGCGATTAGTTTAAGAAAGTGGCACAGACTTTAGTCTGTGTGTCGACCGGATCACAGACTGAAGTCTGTGCCACTTATCTTTCAAAGACTTGAACCTATTTGCTTCAACTCAACCGCTCGGATCGATCGAGGTGCCGCTCCCTGCTCTAACCTTGCTTCTGACTTTCATGATGAGCAACTCCTTTCTCAACCGTTCGGATCCATTCCGCCGCCGCTGCCTGCTTTGGCTTTAGTTTTGACTTTCATGTTTGCACGCCTCTCTTCAGACAATTTGTGTTTCAGCTTAGCCGTTGTCATCCATCCGAATACCCGCGCCGCCTTTGACTCCGGTTTTCGTTTTCATCGCCTTCTCCCTTCTCAGACGTCCGACGGAAAAACCGCAAGACACGTTTACCGATCAACCGTTCGGATCAATGCCGGCGCCGTTGCCCGCTTTGACCTCGCTTTTGACTTTCATGTTTGACGCCTCCTTTTCTCGCGTTCTGTTTCCGCTTCAATCGGGTTAGCCGTTCGGGTCGATAAGAGGACCCGAGCCCGCCTTAACAGCAGTTCTGGTTTTCATGACTTCTTCTCCTTCTTTTGCTCGTTTGAAAAGCCGCACACACGTCCACAACTCAACCAAAAGGATCAGTGCTGCATCCGTTGCCTGCTTTGACCTGACTTTTGATTTTCATGTTGGGCTTCCTTTCTTCAGTGCATTTCGATTTTCTCAGAGAGCGGTTAGCCCTCCGGATCTATGCGCGGGCCGGCGCCGGCCTTTACTTGAGTTCTGACTTTCATGCTGCCTCCTCTCTTCGAACCGCTGAGTGTGTTCCGAAGACAGAACAAAGATGACACTTACAAATCGACTGACTCTACATTTCGCAAGCGTCATGCCGAACGATAGCCGCGCGCGAGAACTTACAATTAGTCAGGTTAGTTTAGAGTTCAAGCTTTAGCTTGTGCTTTAGAATTAGCAGCCTAAAGGCTGAACTCTGAACTCACAGTTTTTTGAATTTGGATTGTTTGGATCGCTGCCTTGCCAAATTTGGATCAGAAGACGTTTGAGAGCCCGCCTGACTGATCCGAATTCTGAACAGCTCAAGGGTGCGCGATGACGACCAGCGTCTCAGTTCGATTCAATACGCAGGTCAATGCGCGGCGCAGATTTTCGGGATCAAGCGCGGCGAAACTCTCGTCTAAAAGGACCAGGTCTGCGTGCTGTAGGATCGCGCGCGCGATATAGAGGCGGCTTCGTTCACCGTGAGAGAGTTGCCAGCCTGTCTCGCCGACCATCTGATTGAGTCCGGCCGGCATTCTGTCAATCAACTCACCCAGCCCAAGTTCCCGGCAGACCTCTTCGCATTCCTCGAGGTCCGAGGCCCACGCCGGCCAACGCCGCCCCATTAATAGATTGAAGGCGAACGTTTCGCTCAACACATGGTTCTCATGGAACTGCGGCGCGCTTACTACCAGCCGTCGCCAATTCGCATCGCCCAACGTGGGCCGATCAAACCCGCGCAGCAATAACAGGCCGGAATCAGGTGGTCGCAAGCCCACGAGTAACGAAGCCAGCGTGGACTTGCCGCCACCCGAAGGGCCTTCGATCAGAAGTTTGTCCCCGGTCTCGATGCGCAGGTTACAGCGCTTGATCACGGGCTCGCTTCTGTCGCTATAGCGGAACATGAGATCGCGCGCGTCCAAAAGTAGTTCGCCCGTTTTTAGCGCGCCGCCAATATTATTTACCAGCGTCGATGCTGGTTTGGCGGATGACTTTGGATCGGCGGAATGAAAAATCTGCGCGACCTGCTGCCACGCAATCGACGCATCGGTCAATTGAGAGATTCCGCCTACCAGACGTCTCAGCGCAGAATAAGCCAACAGGATTCCGCCTATGGCCACAGCTAAAGCGGCGATGGAGCTCGTGCCCCGGACGAAGTTGATGGCCACGCCGAGAAGTCCGATCACCAGCCAACCGCGCGGAACCAGCGCCGATAACCAAATTGCCGTTCCGTCCATCCCCTTCGATGAACCGACGTAGTGCTCCAAAGATTGGTCCTCAATCTCGTGCCAACGCTCGCGCGGTTCCTGGGCCAGACGAGTTCGATGACCCACCATCCGCTCGACCAGATCGTTGGTGATGTCCATTCGTTCGCTGGTCCATCGCCGGCGTTTTCTGAAATATCGCCAACCGATCGAGAGGGTCACACCGGCCCAAATCAGGAGCAGCCCCGCGTGCGGCCACCCACCGCTTCCCGTGCCGAGCACCAGCGCCGCCATGCTGAGTTCGATACAGGCAAGCAATGCCTGAAAGCCCCCGCTCAGGGCCAAAGACTCGACTGCCTCTGTTTCCATAATCCGGCCCAGGAGCTGGCCCGAACCCTGGTGCCGAATCTGATCGGGATCAAAACGCAGTGCTCCGTAAAGAAGTCTCTGCTTTAACAAGCCCCCGACTCTGATGGCCAGGGCGCCCTGGGTCCAGGTGGTGAACAGGCGCAGTGGGATAATGGTTAGTAAAAGTAAGGCCCAGGCGACCAGCCAGGATCGTTCGAGCCGTCCCTGCAAAGCGCCGCGACCAACCACGAACCAGGCAAGCAGCCACAGCGTGTATTGCACCACATGCGCCGCGGCGAGCGCACCGAGGTGACGGCCCGCACGCGCGCGTCGGAGGTGGCGGGCGAAGTTAATTCCCGGCGGTAGACGTAAGAGCCAGAAACCACCGAGCATGACCGCGCTCAGTCGCTCGCGCAGGATCGCTTGTCGCGCTCTGGTCCGCTTGCGTCTGGCGACGCCGACGTTTTCGAGTAAGCGATCCAGTTGCGGGATTAGCGGAACCTCGATCGCTTCGCGCAGGGCGGAACAGATGATCGCCGGCGCCACCTTTTGCTCTCGAAGATTCGGATCCAGCACAAAGACCTTGCGCCGACGCCATCCGAGCAAGGCCAGGAAACGCCGCTCTTCACCGACCCGAAGCCGGAGCAACGCCGGACCACCGGTCCGAATCAATTCCTCCAACTCCGCATATGAACTAAAGACCGGTTCGGCTTCGAGGTTCAACTCATTGGCGGCGGACTTGATCCATTGTCCGAGTGCTTCATCGTCGGTCGCCTCTGCCGGCGAGTCCGGAGTGTAGGCAGAACCGCGCGCGAGTTTGCTCTTGCGGGCAAGGGCTTCGAAAGCTTCGCCCAATCTCTCCAGCGGCCAGGATATTTTGATCAGGTCATTAGTCATGCGTCGAGTTCAGAGTTCAGCCTTTAGGCTGCCGCAAAATAGGTGCGTTAGTAGATCCTCTCGGTGGTTCTCTGTGCGATCTCTGTGGCTCTGTGGTGAATGTTTTCGAGTGATTTCACCACAGACACAGAGGACCACAGAGATTGCACAGAGAAAACATCAAATCAGACTTACCCTCCTTGATTCTTTCTTCAACCTGTTAGGCTGCTAATCATGGAGCAAGCTAAGGCTTGAACTCTGAACCATGTCATCAGTCATGTGCCGTCTCTCCGTTCATCTCGCGCAGATGACCTTTATCAAATTGCATTCGCCGCCAGGCCACGCCGGACCAGAGTGACTTCCGCACCGTCTGTTCCGCCTCGAGCAAGTTCTGGTAACGCGAGTCCGGCCGGCTGGAAAGTTCAGACGGCGTTCCGTCTTCAACAATCTTTCCGCCGTCAACGACGAGCACGCGGCCGAACGAGAGCGTCTCGCTGAGGTCATGCGTAATGCAAAGCAAAGTTGCTTCCGGCCAAACTTTGCGCGCGCGCGCCAACAAGTCTCGGCGACTTTCGCGATCAAGTCCCCGAAATGACTCGTCCAGAATTACGAGCTTGATGTCTGGTCTAAGCAGGGCGCGGCCGAACCGAACACGCTGTCCTTCGCCGCCGGACACAAGCGCTCCACCTTCGCCGAGAGTCGTCTGCAGACCTTCAGGTAATTGTTCGAGCACCCGGCCAAGGTCTGCCGCCGCGATCACTCCGCCAATCGACGTCAACGAATTGTTTGGCGCGCCGTAACGAAGGTTCTCAATCAAAGAACGGTTCCAAAGTTGTATTGACGGATCAACCCAAACCGTCTGACGGCGAAGTTGCTCAAGCTGCTGTCCTTCAAGCGAGAGGCCATCAACCAGAACTTGACCGGACGCGGCGCGGTGCCAACCCAGGAGCAACCCGACCAAACTCGATTTGCCGGCGCCGGAAGGGCCGACGATGGCGACATGACTGCCCGGTTCGAGAGTGAGATTGATATTTTCAAGAATGGTGTGCCCGGCGGCGACGACACTCAGGTCGCGCAACTCGATGCAAACTCCAACACGTGGCACAGACTTCAGTCTGTGATTCGTTGCCTGGGATTTACAGACTAAAGTCTGTGCCACATTCTGTTCTTCGAGGGCCATCATCGGTTCGAGCAAGCGCAGAGTGGTGTTGCGATAGACCGGGTAGAGCCGGGCCAACATCGCGATCTCCTGACCCAGGGCCGGCAGGCTTAGCGCCCAATAGATGAGCAATACTGCCGCGCCGATTTGGGTTTCGTTTCTCAAGTAGTCATAAGAAAGTGCCGCCGCCAGTCCGAACCCGATGAACAGTTGCAGCCCCTCGACCGCGACCACGACTGTTTGCAGCGCGCGGCTGGCTCGCGTCCATTCGACCAAAAGGCCCTCGTGCTCCAGCCGCACGGCTTTCTCGGCGCTGTGTGTTCGAATTGGGATAAGGCCCTGAAGCGCGCCCAGATAAAATCTGCTCAGAGCACCGGCATGAGTGCGAGCGCGCAGGTCTCGCTCCGACAGGAAGGGATTTGCTAACAGCGGGATCGCGACAGCCAGAGCGGCCACCAATATCACGAGCGTTGTGCTGGGCGGGTTGAGCCAGGCAATAGCCACGGTCGTCAAAACCAGCGTGCAGCTGGCGCGCACGAGTTGGCTAACAAGGTCAGGCAGCGCGCGAATTCGATGAATGCTTTGAGCGCGCTCGGCCATGTCCGAAGTCAGGCGACTATGAAAGTAACGATCGCTCAAGCGTGGTAGCTTCTTGAGGAAGGCTATGCGCAGACGAATCTCCAGACGGCGGCCAAGACTCAGGACGGTCGACGCGATCGGAAGATCCAGCAGCAACAGCGCGATTAAGAACACCAGCAAAAAACCGAAACTCGTCAGGCGTTGTCGAGATAGAACGAGTTCGCTGCCGACGTCCAGAAGCCGTCGTAGTAAAAGGACCTCGACGATCGAGGCCCCAGCCGCCAGCAGCAGCGCTGACATGAGCGTCAGCGGCGCCAGGACTCCGTCGGCCCGACACATCCGGAACAATTCGAGCATGGGCCGAACCGAACGCTCTGCAAGTGCCGCGACTAGTTCAGGTGAAAGCGGCGGCAGACCGTCGACGCTTTCGGCGCCTTCAACATTTTTCGGCGTTTTGGCGCGCGCGCCTTTCACTCGTACGAGCACGGCGCCGCGCAACAGCAATTGTTCCTCATCACCGTTTGATTCATCCGGCCGCACCGACCAGTAAGACGATGGGATCGCCAGCGCCTGATCCTCATCCTCATGATCATGCCGCGCGCCCTCACAAAAAGCTTCCAGCATCCGGGCAGCCTGCCTCCCGGGTTGCACTCCACCCGCGCGCAGGATTGCTCCCATGATGCGCGTGGCCGCATCAAGCCCGGCAAGTCCGCGCCAACTCTCATCGGCCACTGCTGTTGAGATTAATCGCGTCCGCGTGCGGGCGGTGATTCCTAGCTGGGCCAGTCTTTGCTGCAGCGGACCCAGAAACTCAGCCGAGCCTGCCCATTCACGCCAGTCGGTAGCTGGAACCGCGAGCGTGTGAACATAAAGCTCGTCGAGAAAACGGCGGCATGATACCCAGCGGCGGCCAATCGCCGGATCCATTACCTGAAGAAAGCGTCCGTGCTTGCGCCAGACAATTATGAAATGCGTTACCCCACTCGGATGCCGCACGACGACTATCGCGGGTAGCGCATTGGCCGCAGAGAGCAGCAGATGATCAACGGGCACCATGATCTGTTCAGTGTCGAGGCCGAGTTGCCCGCCGACCTCTTCCAAAGTGTCTATCGACGTACCATCGACATCGGTCTGACAGGCTTCACGCAAACGACCGTAACTGACCGACACACCGAACCCATCGAGCATCGCCTTGAGCGACGCCGGCCCACAATCCATCATGGAAGTTTGTATGACTTCAGGAATTATTAGGCGACGGCGGGTCATGGAAGAGTTGCGGCGCTGGCAGGCCAGGCGTCACCTGTTGGCCGTCTGAGAGGTGATGAGAGTTCTTTCCAGAGTTTGCAGCGCCAACATCAACGGCGAAATCTTCTTCACTTCGACTTCAACGGCGCCCGGCAAGCCGTGCTGCAAAGGAATGGTCGAAACCTGATTGCGAAGCATTTGCAGTTCGACCCGCACGCGTCCGTCTTTTACTTCGCCCGCCACGGTCGTCACGGTCGCGGCCAGACTTCCGTACTGGCTCGACGGAAACCCATCAAGTCGAATCAACGCCGGTTGACCAGGTTGAATCCGGCCCAGCGCCGATTGCGGAAAAAAGGCAATGACCCTCAGCCCGCCGTTGGGAATAATCGCGCCCAGCTTAGCGCCCGCCTCGACAAACGTCCCCGGGTGTTGCGCGGCAACTTCCCCGATCTGTCCACTGATAGGGGCCTCGATCCGGCGCCTGCCGACCTCATGCTCCATTTTTCTGATGGTTGCCTGGTCGGTAAACAACTGGCTCTCGACGCGCGTGATCTCGCCTTTGAGTTGTTCGATTTGCGCCTGGCGATCGCGCCCAATTGTCCGGTGCTCCTGCTCCAGCCTCGCGACGGCAAGTCGCATACTATCGGCGGCCGCGTCTCGCTTTTGTGCTTCCGACTTGATGCGCAGGAGTTCCAGTTCGGAGATGACTCCGCTGGCTCGCAAAGGAGTCAGGCGATCTTCTTCGATATGGGCAAAGCGCGCCGCCTCTTCGGCTTCTCTTAATTGAGCGCGCGCCTGGTCCAGCGCCGCGAGGGCCGTCTGGCGCGCCTGGTTGAGGGCTTGTTCGCCGGCCGATACCTGACTGCGCAAGGCCGCCAGTTGTGATTCGAGAGCGAGAGGTTGCGTCTGCTCCTCGGCGAGTTGCAAACGCTGAGAAGCGTCATCCAGTTCGACCAGTAGCTGGCCGGCCTCGACACGTTGTCCCAGCACGAGGTAATTCCTGACGACCCGGCCGGCGACCTGAGCTTCGATCGGATAAGCGGCGTACTCGACTTCGAGCCGGGCCGTATCAGTTACTTCGTAAAGCGAAACGCGCGCCCGCACCGCCCAGAAGGACCAACCTCCGAGGACCAGTGCGACCACCACGATGCCGACGATTGGTCGGCGAAAATCAGATGCATCGAGGGACCGCATCGAACGTGAAAAGGCAATTGGCATATAAAAAGAAAAACCCGACTGAAGCCAGCGCGTGGCTCAGCTGAACCACGACTGGGCTAGAAGCCGCCCGTGGAACCGATCACACGATATGAGCCGGCTTTGACGTTGGTCTTTGTTTTCATTTCGATTCTCCTTGTTCAGTGCAAATTTTTAGCCCGAGTCGTCGCTGCCGTCGTAAAACGAAACGGCCACCGCCGGCAGCGACGCTGGGATTGCAAATTACTCGGCGGCGCGATTGGGTTAGAAGCCGCCCATCGTACCGCGCACACGATATGAGCCAGCCTTAACGTTGGTCTTAGTTCTCATGTCGATTCTCCTTTTTCATTCGTAAGCCAAACTTCACCGAATCTTGCTGTCGCAACAGCGACGCTGGATTGGAAATTACTCAGCGGCGCCTCGATTCGGTTTAGAAGCCACCCGAGGTACCGCGAGCACGATATGAACCAGCCTTAACATTGGTCTTAGTTCTCATGTCGATTCTCCTTTCTTCACGGATACTTCCGTGCCGCAGACTGTCTAGTCTGCGGGCTTGCCTCGCCACAGTCTCCGCAGGCTGGACAGCCCGCGGTACATTTCGGAATCCACTATGAAGGCACCAAAAATTGATTCAGCCACCATTTGGATCGATGCCCCTTCCATCGCCGGCTCTGACTCTTGTTTTGACGTTCATGGCTCAACTCCTTTCTGCCGATCTTCAGCAGTTGTTCCTTGCTTAGCGGCTGGGTTGGCCGTCGGGGTCTGTGCCAACGCCCTGGCCGGCCTTGATGTTTGTTTTCATCTTCATGGTCGTAAGCCCTTCCAGAAAGTTTGGTTAGTGTCTTACCTTTGCCGGCGGCGTCAGAGTACCGACTTTAGTCAAGCATTTTCTCGGCCCAAAGAAGAGCCCAACTAGAGTTGGTACTCTAACGCCGCGAAATTCAGACACTATCCAAAGTTTGTCGTCGTTTAGGTTCCCGGGTCGCCATTAGGATCTACGCCCAGTCCCTTGCCGCCTTTAATTCGGGTTTTCACTTTCATGGTTCTTCCTCCTCTCAGAGATTTGTGGAACTGCTGAATGGGTCGCTCACGGTCTCGGGCCGCCGTTCGGATCGAGGCCGGCTCCTCGTTCCTCGCCAGCCTTAATTCGGGTTTTCACTTTCATAAATTAGCTCCTTCACTCGGAAAAGTTTGTTGAGCGCCTGGTCGCCGATGTCAGTGCCCCGGTCCGCCGTGAGGACACATACCGGGTCCCTCACCGGCTTTGATTCGGGTTTTTACGCTCATCGGACGAACCTCCTTCCAGAAAAGATTTTTCTAGCCGTGCGGATCGATGCCAACTCCGTCTCCAGCCTTGACGCGTGTGCTTACTCTCACGGTTTTCACTCCTTATCGGGAAAATTTTGTTGCACCGTTACTGCGGTTAAGGTTTCGGATCGCCGTGCGGATCCAAACCATTTCCTTCACCGGCTTTGACTCTGGTCTTCACCTTCATGTCGTAACTCCTTCCTGGAAAAGTTGGTCGAGCATGCAATGCGTAGCCGTGTCGTTTATGGCTTTGGCTCACCGTGCGGGTCGATACCAGTGCCCTCGCCGGCTTTGACTTTGGTTTTCACCTTCATGGCTTCACTCCTTTCGATTGTTCGGATCTGTTTCCGAAAATTTAGCTAACCAAAAAGATCGATGCCTACGCGGTCGCCAGCTTTGACTCTGGTTTTTGACTTCATGGTTGTCACAGCGATCGTTAAGACTTGTAAAGTTTTTTTTCGCGCGCGCGAGCTGCCGAGATTTCGGATCGCTTTCCGACTTTTCGCCAAGATGCTCGCATCAGATCGTGAAGCATACGATGGTCCTGCGTCGCCCGTATTGAACAAACAATAGGTGCTTGGAACAGATCTGAACTTGGTGTCGTTTCAAAATCAGTAGAGTTTTTTCAAAGCTTGCCCGAACGTTGGGAAAACACCAGGAGGCCGGGCCGCATCGAAGCCTGCACTCATGAACGATCCCCCAGATGACATTTGGACTTCCCAGACGCTAAAGCCTGGACACTTCTACGGACGGGTGCTGCATAAGCACGGCCGTGGCGGAATTATTCTGGCGGAACTCAAACATGAGCGCGCCAGAAAACTCCCCAAGCATTCGCATGAGCTCGCGTTTTTTAATCTGCTTCTCGATGGCGGCTATAGCGAAACCTTCGGTCGAAAAACTGCGGCCTTAAAACCGCTCACGATCATTTTTCACCCTTCCGGCATCACTCACCACGATGAGATTGGCGCGGCCGGAATGCGAATTTTCAGTGTTGAGTTACAGGACGAATGGTTGGAGCGGCTGCGTCAATGCGGCGTCGCGCCACAAAGCTCGATCGGCTTCCCGGGAAGCGAATTAAGCCGGCTGGCGCTGCGACTGTATCGCGAGTATCTCAATCGTGATTGCTGCTCGACACTCGCGATCGAGGGCCTGGTGCTGGAAATGCTCGCTCTCGTGGCTCGACCTGAAAGACTCCCGGAGCGGCGACCTCCGGCGTGGTTATCAAAGGTTGAAGACTTACTCCAGAACGGTTTTCATCAGAATCTTACGATCGGCGAGTTGGCCGCTCAGATTGCGGTGCATCCTGCTCACTTGTCCAGAGTCTTCCGCCATTTTCATCATCAGGCGATCGGAGACTACCTACACCAGTTGCGAATCCAGTTTGCATGTCAGCAACTGGCAGACCCTGCGGTTGCTTTGTCAGCCATCGCCACAGAGTCTGGCTTTGCCGATCAGAGCCACTTCACGCGAGTGTTCAAACAATGTACCGGGATGACTCCGGGAGCCTTTCGTGCAGGCCAGGTCGGCGGTCGCCAAAGAGTAAGTCAGATTGTGTGTGCCGCGAGTGTGCGAACTCAGTCGTATTGATTCAAAGTCCGTCTCGCAATCAATGATGTCGTGTCTGAATTTGCGGGTGTTAGAGTCGGCACTCTGACGCCGCAAGCGCAGGTTAACTTGCGATAGGAACTGAGTTCTGTGCTAAATTATCCGACGCAATAATTCGATCACCCCTGGAGGTTTTTTGCCGTGACCTACATCGTCGCCGAGCCTTGCGTTAACTGCCGTTATACCGACTGCGCTATCCCTTGCCCAGTAGAAGCGTTTCATCTCGACGATGACATGCTGGTGATTAATCCTGAAACTTGCATCGACTGTGATGCCTGCGTGCCTGAGTGCCCCGTCGAAGCGGTCTTCGCCGAAGACAAATTACCTGCTGAATGGTCCCAATTCACTCAGATCAATGCGGACAGGGCCTTAAGCGGCCTGCCGACGATAAATGTTCGTCTCGATCCGCTTTGTCAGTAGTCGGTAGTTTCCGCATCTAATCTTAATGAAGGCGCGGACGGCGCGGCCAACTGAGCTCGCTGACGCGCCTTTTCAATTTGCGGAACACGCATTGCACGTCGATCTGGAGAAGTTGAAGTTGAGTTAACGCTCCGGGGTGCATGAGATTGGATGTCTATGAAGAAAAGTACGAAGCGGGTGTTGGGCGCAGTAGCTTTTGCCGCGGCCGGGCTCGGAGCGATCGGAGCGTTGATCATGAATAGGAGCAGGCCGAAACGCGAGCGGCTTCGTGAGCGAGACGCTTCCCGAGACAGGTGGGCGAGACCCGGAATGAAGGTTACTTTTCGAGCCGAGTTAATGCCTGGTCGCGATGGCTCTGAGCGAACTTTCCAGGTTACTGATTTACTTTCCAGTGGCAGGGTTTTGCTCGATGGCGTTTCTGGTGAGCACGCGGAAAAAGAATTCGAACGTATAAGATAGCCGATTCTCACTTACCATTCGTAAACCGTTCCCGTTTCCATTACGGTCAGGTTTTTGATTCCTATTTCGCCGAGTTCGCGCGCGACCGCGTCGCGATAAGCGGGCTTGAGATGGACCGCCAGAATATCCATGCCGTTATGAGAGAGCTTTCCCAATTCGCTTTGCAGCATCTCTGGCGTCAAATGCTTTGATGCTTCGGCCAGCTTGCGCATTGAGTTTGGAAACGAAGCCTCGATAAAAAGAGCGTCCAAACGTTCCGCCCGGTTTACCAATTTCCAAAACTCTTCGGTCTCGGCCGTGTCCGAGCTGAAGGCCACGGTGGACTTTCCATCCGAAATCAGCAGTCCAACAGTCGGCACGATGTGATTCACCGGGACTGCGGTAACCGTGAGATGCGCGACTTTGAAGGGCTTGAGTATGTCGAACGGCGCATATTCCATGACGCTGCCGTTTTGGTTTTTTAATTCATCAAATTTCGGATAGACGACGTCGTTAAAAACGTCCTGCTTCAGCAGATCTATTACTTCGGCCGTGGCGTAGATGCGGATTGGTTTTTCCAGCTCTCCAAACAGATCGTCAACGAATATCGGCAGACTGGCGATATGATCCATATGAGGATGAGTGACGATCACATCGCGAACCGTTCGCCGTTGCTCGTCAGTCAAGGCGATGCCGAGACTGCCGGCATCGACGGTTACGCGTTCGTCGATCAGAAAGCAGGTCAGGCGCTGAGCCGCGTTAGCGGTGCCACCGGCATTGAATGAGCTTGGTAAGAGTTGAATACGCAAGTGTCGAGTGAAGTTAAGATCAGGCTCTAGTCAGCGCCCAAGTATAAGTCATCAGCAGTCAGGCCGCGAACATTTAAATCATCGTCTGCCGGCATCTCCGGCAACTGCGCCGAGTTTTTGCCGTAAGTCACGAAGGGCGTAGAGGTAGTCCTCCTCGCGCTCCTGCGCCAGACGGGGATCGCGACCGAATCCTCTGGCAACCCGACTGCGATGGAAGGCGAGTTCACTGGCGATTTGGTTACAACGCATGCGGTTTCGCCATCCGGAAACGCCTTTCGTACTCATTGCGTTCCACGACAAGCCCATGCGGCCGCCGATCGTGCACAGCTTCTCATATTCGATCGCATCAAAAAAGCCTTTTTGGTAATCAGAATAAAGAAACTCACGGACAATTCGGCCCTCGCGCCGCAGGGAAAAGAAAATCACCATCAGCGTAATTATGAAAGCCGGGCCCATGATGATGAAATAACCCGCGAAGAAACCGGCCGGGCCGCCGTAGGTCGCTGTCCCGTTCCAGGTTGCGTGCAGGAGCATGGCCAGCATGAAGCCCAGGACCGGCACGACCAATTTAACGAAACCGTTGTTTGATTGCCGGGACCAACCCAAACCGATTCCCGTCATACTGGTGAACAACGGATGAGAAAACGGTGCAGCCATCCCGCGTAAAACGAAAATGAACGTCAGGGCGCCAACGCCCTCCTGAACTGCTCGGCCATAGTAGAGAATGTTCTCAGTCATTGCGAACCCAAGACCGACCATTCCGGCGTAAACAATACCGTCGATGATCCCGTCGAACTCATCCTTCTTCCACAAAAAAAGAACTAGAAGAATCAGGGCTTTAGCACTTTCTTCAACAATTGGGGCTGAAATCACCGCACCAAAGTTCTGACCAATCTGATCGCTCTTTGTGGCAGCGGCCACAATGGCGCCATTTATTGTGTTTAGTATGATCGCAATGAAGACCGCGACCAACGCTCCCCAGAGAAACGTTGTGGCGAGCATCCACAGAGGCTCAGATTCGTACCGATCGATCCACAACAAAAGCATTATGTAAATCGGGACGGGAAGAGAAGCGCAAATTAAGCCAATGATCATTGCTACCAGGCCGGTCTCTGAGCCGATTAACAGCAGCACAATCAGGCCGAGCAAAGCAGCCACCATGAGGGCGAAGACTCCGAAGATTATTTTGAGGGCGCTTTGATGGCCGGAAGCTTTCAATGCCGGTCGCACCGGGTAGCCGGCGGGACTGGGGGTGAATGCGTTATTCATATGGGCGATCTAAGTGACCAGAATGGTGCCGAGTATATCCAGAAAACGCTCGAACGAGCTAGCCTGTCGAAAAAATAATTTATCAGATCCTGATTTAGGCAGAGTTTTGTGACCGTGCTTTATCGAATTGATTGGCTGCCGACCTTCTTGCGATGTTTGGTAAATGAGGGGTGCTCAGCCTGTTGCGGCACGCCGAAAAGTTGTTGCAATCTCTGTAAGTAGGGTTTATGCTACGCACGATTTTAATAACTTTTCGCCAGGTTCCGGACTCTCAAACAAGAAATAGGCACACTTGTAATTGATCGCCAAATGAGAGTTTCCCTGGCAATTATTGATGCTTGAAATATCTTGGACTGGCTACTAGAAGAGGGTAAGCAAGTTTTCTATCGCATATATTGCCGCCTCAGCGGCGACCGTTTCCACCTCATTTGAGACGTTCGAGCTTGTCTCACTCGCTTCGTCAAGTAAGTTTTGTTGCGAGGAACACGGTGGAGTACTCGTTTCCCCCGGATTCGGGCACGGCGTGGTGCTTGTTTGACCAGCGAGGGTGGTTCCTGCAAGAGCACCCGCCAAACTGATAGCTAGACCTAATCTTCTTAGGTTATTCATGATTTTCTCCTTAGTTCGTGTAGTTGGCTTGCGAATGTCCGTAAGCGGGCAACATCAAGTTGGCAACATCAAAGTCGGGCTTCATGAAATCGCCCTTCATCTCTAATTGCTTGCGCGCCGCACTTAATACCAGTGCGGGAGATTTGGTGCAAGGTTTTTATCACCGACAAAGAAAGGTAGGCCTCACATGAACTTAACGGCCGAATTGGTAAAGCTGCAAGAGGAAAGTCAAGGTGCCACCCCCGTGGAGCGCGCGCAGCGCGCCTGTCAGCTGGCCCGGGAATTTGAGAAACTTGGCGAATACGAAGCGGCGTGCGAAGCCATCAGAAGCTTCTGGCCCAGCCCCGATTTGCCCCCCAAAGTGGAAGGTCTCGATGAGGCGACCAGGGCGGAAGTGCTGCTGCGCGCCGGGTCTTTGGCGGGCAGAGTCGGCAGTGCGGACCAAACTGAGGGCAGTCAGGAAGTTGCCAAGAATTTGCTCACCCAGAGCCTGGAATTATTTGACGGGCTCGCGAATGAAAATAGTGCGATTGAGGCTCAGGGGGAGCTCGGCCTTTGCTATTGGCGTGAAGGTGCCTACGACGAAGCTCGGATACATCTGCAAAATGCGCTGAGACGTCTCGGCTCGAATGATTCTGACCTTCGAGCCGTGCTCTTGATCCGCGCCGGCATCGTCGAAGGCTGGGCTCGACGGCTCAATGAAGCCGTGCGTTTTTATAATGAAGCGGCCCCGCTGGTTGAACGCAGCGGCGATCACGCCCTTAAAGGAGCCTTCCACAGCGAGTACGGAATGGTCTTCCGCCGCTTAGCGATCCCTGAAAATCGAGAGGATTACATTGACCGGGCGTTGATCGAGTACGCCGCGGCGAGTTTTCATTTCGAGCAGGCCGGAAATATCCGCTATCTCGCGCGGGTCGAAAACAATCTGGGTTACCTGTACTTCACAATTGGAAGACATAAAGACGCTCATAAGCACCTGGACAGAGCCCGCCATCTCTTCATCGACCTCAAGGACGTAGGGACGGCCGCACAGGTTGATGACACTCGAGCGCGAACGCTGCTCGCAGAAGGCCGAGCCGCCGACGCCGAACGTATCATCAAGCAGGCGATCAGAACCCTGGAGCGCGGCGGTGAACAAGCTGTCTTAGCCGAGGCGCTGACTACCTACGGTGTTGTGTTGGCGCGGTTGGGACGACACGCTCGCTCCCGAGAGCTGTTGGACCGAGCAATGCAGGTTGCCGAGACGGCGGGTGACCTGGAAGGCGCGGGCCGCGCGAAATTGAGCGTGATCGAGGAACTCACATCGCAAACGCCTGCGCGGGACCTGAGTCGGGATTACGAGATGGCGGTAACGCTCCTCAAAGGTTCGCAGGATCCCAACACCACGAAACGTCTGATTAATTGCGCGCTCAAGCTGCTTGATATCCTGGTTGTGCCTGAACCGGTGGAACCGGAGCTGGACGAGATTTCGTGGCAAGGTTTCTCGTTTAAGAAGGAAGTACTGAAGATTGAAAAAACCTTCATTGAACGGGCCTTGAGAGATGCCGGCGGGTCAGTTACAAAAGCGGCGCGTCTTTTAGGCTTTAGACATCATCAGAGTTTGATAGCTTTGATCAACAGCCGTCATCGCGATCTTTTGGGCACGCGTTCGGCTGTGCGCAAGCGAAGGCACCACCTGTTTTCGAAGCCCCGTCAATTGAAGAAGCAGCAGGCGAGGCAAAGTGAGAATGATTCATCACCGGACACTGGTGAAGTCGAGATCAGCGAAGGTTCCGCTGAAGTCCTGGTCAGCGACGAAATTTAGCCCGCGTCCTCAATTCCAGCCCTAGCGAGCGCAGGTCAGCGCCCGGCCGCCATCAATTTGGTAGGTGGCGCCGGTGATCCAAGAGGCTTTCTCGGAAGCCAGATAAAAAACCAGCTCGGCAATTTCATCGGCATTCCCAACCCTTCCGAGGGGATGCGTTGTCTTCGAGTGCTCCAGGAACTTCTCGTAGTTTTCTTCGCTCATCCCGCCGCGCTTGTGAATTTCAGTTACCACCACTCCGGGATTGACTGCATTCACGCGCACGCCTTTGGGCGCGAGCTCGAGCGCCGCGCACCGTGTTAACTGGTCGACGCCGGCTTTAGAAACGCAGTAGGCAAGCACCCCCGGAAACGAGCGAAGCCCCGTCACGCTCGAAATATTCACGATGTTCCCTTTGGTTTGAATCAGGTGCGGCGTCGCCAATTGCATCAGATTGAACACCGAACGCAAATTAACATTCATCATTGCATCCCAGGCGGACATGGTTGTGTTTTCAATCGTGCCGGAGGAAATATGACCGGCTGCATTTACCAGGACATCCAGACGGCCCGCCTTGCTGATCGCGCTTTCGAAAGCGTTCTTCAATTCGTCATCGATCGTCACGTCGACCGATAAACTCAGCGAGGTGCCGCCGGCGCCTTTGATTTCCTCCTCGACTTTGTCCAGGGCCGATTGATCGCGTCCAATTACGACGACGTGAGCGGCGGCGGCAGCGAATCGCCTGGCCACGGCTCGGCCGATCCCGGATGTCGCTCCGGTTATCATGGCCACAAGTTGGCCCGGCTTACTTGGCATCTTCTTTCTTTCACTCCCTTCTGGTTGCGGATGAAGATATCTGATTTCATTGCGGCAATTAGTGCGCGCTCATATTGACATATGACCGTCGTAAATGACTATACTGCGGAGGTTTCATATAGCCATCGGAGTTCGATACTCGCACCAAGTCAAGAGGTCAGTCTTCCCGTTCGACGCCAGTTGCTTAAGCTTTGCCTTTCGAAGCTCAAGATTCCGGAATGCACTCCTTTGGACCGCGACACCAGCGTTCGCGGGACAGTTCGGTTTCGCACCGCAATCGGCCGATCAGAAGTTCGTCGGTCTCAGGTTACATGACCGCAGCAGCGGCCACTGCCGCAGCCCTGTTCTTTGTACTTTGGTGGATGTTGCAAGGCGAAGAGTCGCCCTGGGTACCCGCGGGACTGGCAGCCAGCGTCGTCATGTTGGTCGCTGCATTCGCCCGATTGCTGGTTGCCAGAAAAGTGAGTCGCCAGCATCGTGTCCGCGATCATGTTGATTGGCAAAGCCAGTCTGATTCCGGGCATAGAAGCTATGACGACGTGATGCGATCCAGGAGTTTGCATGCAGCTTCCTTGCGAGCTTTGCAACGACAATCGGTCGAGGCTGACGCTAAGGAATCACCCGACGGTCATCGCCGCGTCTACGAATTATGTTCTGAATATTTGGCGGGTGCGGAAAACGCTTTGCAAACCCAGACGATTCAGCTCGATGGCCGGGTTGCACTGCGTGCGGGAGTGGAACGCGTTCGCGATTTGCAGAAACATCACCTGCTTACCTGGGCCAGGGACTCGGCGCGGGCATTAACCCACGAAGCCCAACAAAGATCCAGACTCTTTGAAAAGGTCGAAACGGCAAACCGCGCTTTGGAGTGCATCGATTCTGCCTTGAAGGTTTATCCAAACGAAGAGCAACTAGACGTCTCAGCTCGCGCGGTTCGCGAGTTCATTGTTTCGAGCAGAGTTGCACATTGGGTCGAGTTAGCGGAGCGAGCGGCCTTCAAGGGTTACTATCAACGCGCCATCGATTGTTATCGGGACGCGCTCTATTACCTGACTCGCGAGCGACCTGATTTGGCCGGCGAAGCCGCCGCGGAGCGAATCACCCGAGAAATAGATCTTTTGAGAGTCCGTCTCGATAGCGGTAACGTGATGCAGCCCAACCCCGATAATCAAAACAAGAAAGGGCGGCGCCGTCCCTGAAGCTTTACTCCGGCAACCGAGCGCTGCGTGAGTTGGGAATATGTGGAAAGTAAGGTGCCCAAGATGTGCGAGTAAACGAGTTCGCCAGGGCTACAAGCGAATTCCATGGCTCTTGCGAATGTTTGGCATACACAATCTTTTATGCGATCATTGCAACTGGTTATTTACCAGATTTGCGCTCCCTGGAACGGTGCCAAGGCGACCCAAAAGATAGCTTTGCTGGTCGGCAAAATATTGCCCGTGACCAGGCAGTCACAACGTTGCCTCTCGTGTTAAGCGAGTCTTAATCAGTTTTAAGGTTTTGGACATGAACAAGAAAACGCTAGTTATTTTGTGTCTGGTTTTCGTTTTTGGCGCCGTGTTCACGGTGCTGGCGCAAAATCCCGCTGAGGCTCCACGAAACGTCCCCGCATCAGCGATCGATGATCAGGGCATTGGCCGTTACCTGGTCGGGCCGGGAGACGTCCTGGATGTCCGAGTCTTTGGCCAGGCTGACTTGAATTCCACTGTAGAAGTCGACTCAGACGGGAATATCTCGTCACTCCCCTTTATCGAAACGCCCATCCGGGCGAAATGTCGGAACGAAAAAGACATCCAGGCGAGTATCACCGAAGCTTACGCAAAATATCTCCTCAAGCCACGCGTTAGTGTTCGCATTACGGAACGCCGAAGCCGCCCGCCCGCAGTCATATTTGGCGCGGTGCGTACGGCGCAGCGCGTTGACATGAGACGACGTGTGCGGTTGCACGAATTGCTGGCGATCTCAGGGGGCATCACCCAGAATGCCAGCGGGACGATTCAAGTAATGCATACCGAGCCGGAGATGTGCGCGGAGCAGGAAAGACCTGCCGGGCAGCCGCCAACCTCTCCCGACGTCGGACAGCTCGAGGTTTATCAGGTCACCGACGTGAAAACCGGTCAGGAAAAAGGAGATCCTGTTATTCGGCCGGGTGACATTGTGATCGTGACTGAAGGCGAGCCGCTTTACATTACCGGGGCCGTTGTTCAGCCGCGCGAGATGCCGCTTAAGGACGGATTAACTCTGGCCCGGGCCATAATGATGTCGGGCGGCACCACGAAATTGGCCAAGTCAAACGATGTTCATATCTATCGCGTCAAAGAAGGAAAGATCGGGTCGGAAGAGCTCAAGGTGAATTACGACGCGATCAAAAAGGGACAGGAGAAGGACATCCTTTTGAAGGCGTATGACATTGTTGATGTGCGACAGAGCGGCTCGTTTTCTCCCAAGGCTCTGGGCGAATTCTTCCTCAATTCGGTTAAGCAGACGGCGGGCTATTTGCCGACAATGATTATTTATTAAATGGAAATACCAACCTGGAAAGCCTCGCGCTGCCAGGCCTTTTTTTGAGTTTTGAATGGAAGTGAAAACTAAAAGTGAGTCAAAGAATAAAACCCAAAGCTAAGAAGCGACGCGGATTTACTTATCTGTGGATTTTTGGATTGGCCCTGCTGGTGTTTCTGCTGATCTATTTTGAACAGACCGCGATGCTGTATATTTTTTCCACCCTGGGCGTTACCGTTTTGTTAGTGGTCGTTGCCCTGGCCGATCTGGGACAGCGCGAACTGTCGGTTTCGGAAGCCGATCAGAAGCAGCCTTTGAGCAGCAGAAATCCAGCCAGATAGCCGGCAGCATTCCCACGAATTAATAATTCGTCAGAATCGATCGAGGTCTTTTCCCACGACCGCTTTTCCCGCATACCCACCGCGGCGAACTGCGCCGAGCAGCTCTTCATCGCTCGCTCCGAAGCGAATAGTGTGGTCCAGAATCAGAAACTTCGGCTTAATGCGCGCGGCCAAAGCGCCAAGCTCAACGTCCGACGTATGAAACTCTCGACAATACTGAGGCCAGTCTTTTCCTCCCGGACGATCTTCAGGCTTGAGCCCTGCTGCTGAATAGACCTCGTGAATTAGAACATCTACGCCCTGAGCGGCTTTAACCAATCCTTCGCTGGGACTCGCATCGCCGGAAATCACAATCGAGCGATCGGGCGTGTCGATGCGATATCCAAACGCTTGTTTCCAGGTGCCGTGGTGGACGGCAATCGCCGTAACGCGAACGCCATTCTTTTCATAAACGACGCCTGCTTGAATCTCGTGAACATTCACCTGATAGCCGCCGGGCACTTCATGTTCCAGGCCGTTGGTTCGTATCTCAATGTCTTCCGAATAAGCTGCGAGCAGGTGGTCTGTCATTCGCTGCAGTCCTTGCGGACCGTAAACCGGGAAGGGTTTGACGCGCCGCATTATCCAGGAAGTGAGGATCAGATCGGCGTAGCCTAACGTGTGATCGCTGTGCAGGTGAGTAATGAAAACTGCTTCGGGCCCGCTAAGCGGCAGCTTTGCGGCATTCAGTTTTCGCATGACTCCCACTCCCGCATCGAAAAGGAAAACACGGCCGTCAACCACCACAGCCGTTGCCGGGCCGGAGCTGTTGGGATCAGGATAGGGCGTTCCGGTGCCCAGCAGGATGATCTCAGTCCTGTTTGCCGAGGCCGCTGTTTCGTTAAGTGGAAGCCGGACGGTTGGAACCGAAAGCCAAAGAGCCAGCAGAAGAGCGGTTGCCAGAAAGGTCTGCATGATTATCTTCTCCCTGAATTCAAAGGCTAAACTTTACACCTCGGCCCCGCATACGGGAATATCCGATTCCGCATTGAAAGTCAGACAAATAAAAGACATTTGGTGATGTCTAATTTCATCGTAAGGCTTTTCTGTAGCCCAGGCGTTTACGCCTGGGGTGAGAAACAGCGGGCGTTATTAAAGCGCCATTAATGGGGCTTTTGAAACTAGCGGCTTTCCTTCCCCAGGCGTAAACGCCTGGGCTACATAAAAGTCATTCAAACTGGGTGTTACAAGGCATTCCCGAAGTTGGCATTTTCTTGCGGGCTCGACTAAAGTATCTCCGCCGACAACCTAGTTCACCCAGATTTTCCGGAGGTCCAATCATAATGAGAAGAATCAGGTTCGCGTTTCTATCGCTGGCCGCATTGTCGATTTTGTCCGTGTCGCTTTCGACTCAGTTGCGTTTAGCGCAGGCACAGAGGAATGGTGATGGCGGTGGTAACAACTCACCCATCAAATATCCTGAGACAAAGAAGGGCGAAACCGTGGACGATTACTTTGGGACTAAAGTGCCCGATCCATATCGCTGGCTGGAAGACGATCGTTCGCCCGAGGTGGCTGCCTGGGTTGAAGCGCAGAACAAAGTCACCTATGCCTACCTCGATCAGATTTCCTATCGCGCCGCGATCAAAGATCGCCTGATGAAACTCTACAATTACCCGAAGTACGGCGCGCCTTCGCGCCGCGGCGAATGGTTCTTCTCGACCAAGAATGATGGATTGCAAAACCAGAGTGTCTGGTACATCCAGAAAGGTTTGGACGGCACTCCCGAGCTGCTGCTCGATCCCAACAAGTTCTCCGCGGACGGCACTTCGCGACTGGGCTCGCTGACGATCTCGCACACCGGAAAATATCTCGGCTACGGTATTTCCGAAGGCGGCTCTGACTGGAACGTGATTCATGTGCTGGACGTCGCGACCAGGAAGCCACTTGCCGACGAATTGCAGTGGGTGAAGTTTTCCAGCGCTTCGTGGAAGGGTGACGAAGGCTTCTACTACAACCGTTACCCCACACCGGCCGAAGGCAAGAAGATGGCGGCCAGGAACGAGTTTCAGAAAGTTTATTATCACAAGATAGGCACGCCTCAATCGGAAGACGTCCTCATTTACGAAGACAACGATCATCCTGGCCAGTTCAACGGTGTCGGCACCACGGACGATTTGCGATTTGAGATCATGACGCACTCCGATTCCAGCGTCGGCAAGAAAGGGAACTCACTTTTCTTTCGCGATGTTTCAAAAAACCAGAAAGACTGGACACCCATCGTGGCCGAAATCGGCGACGACGATTACAACTTGATTGACAACGTCGGCGAGAAGTTTCTGATTGAAACGAATCACGGCGCGCCGAATGGCAAGGTCGTGCTCTACGATCCAAAAACATCCGCCTGGAAAGATGTGATTCCGGAAAAACCGGAACCGATCGAAGTCAGCAATACGGTCGGCGGCAAGTTGTTCGTGACTTACCTGAAGGACGTGACGACGCGCGCGTATGTCTATAGTCTCGACGGCAAGCTGGAAAATGAAATCGCTTTGCCAGGTCCGGGTGCGGCGGGAGGATTCGGTGGCCGCTTGGATGACAAGTTCCTTTTCTACAGCTTTAACTCATTCAATTATCCGCCGACAATTTACAAATACGACATCGCTACGAAGAAATCGACAGTCTTCCGAACGGTGGACATTCCGGGCTTCAATCCGGCCAACTACGAAACCAAAGAAGTCTTCTACAACAGCAAAGACGGCACGCGGGTGCCGATGTTCCTGACCTACAAGAAGGGCATCAAGCTCGATGGTAACAATCCGACGCTGTTGTACGGCTATGGCGGATTCAACGTCAACAATTCACCGGGCTTCAGCGCGTTGCGGGTGGCCTTGCTCGAGCAGGGAGTGGTGTACGCTTCGGCGAACATGCGCGGCGGTGGCGAGTACGGCGAAAAGTGGCATGAAGCAGGAACGAAGTTGCAGAAGCAGAATGTGTTTGATGACTTCATCGCGGCCGCGGAGTATTTGATCAAAGAGAAATACACTTCGCCGGCCAAGCTGGGAATTGAAGGTGCGTCGAACGGTGGTTTGCTCGTCGGGGCGGTCACAAATCAGCGGCCGGATCTGTTCCGGGCGGTGCACCAACACGCCGGAGTCATGGATATGCTGCGTTTTCACAAGTTCACCATCGGCGCCGCGTGGATTTCAGACTACGGCTCAAGTGAGCAAAACGACGCGCAGTTCAAGGCTTTGTATGCCTACTCGCCGATTCACAACGTGAAAGCCGGCACTAAGTATCCGGCGATTTTGGTGACCACAGCCGATCACGATGATCGAGTTGTCCCGGCGCATTCCTTCAAGTATGCGGCAGCTCTTCAGGCGTCACAGGCCGGCGACAATCCGGTAATCATTCGGATTGACACGAAATCTGGGCACGGCGCCAGCAGCACTACCAAGCAGCTGGAGCAGACGGCCGACATTTATTCGTTCTTCTTCTATAACCTCGGCGTTACGCCGAAGTTGTAGGCAGGAAGCGCCGGCACATGCCGGCGGTTCGTGAGGATCACAATCGCGCCCGCGCAGATTCCAATTCGGCGGCAACTCTTTCAGGAGAGGCGCCGCCGATTTGCGATTTCGTCGCCAGCGTGTTCTTCACCGCGAGCGCCTCAAATACATCCGCTTCGATCAGCGGGGCAAAGCTCTTCAATTCTTCAATCGTCAGTTCTTCCAACTCACAACCACGTTCAATCGCGTGCATGACGGCGCGCCCAACTGTTTCGTGCGCTTCGCGAAACGGTAATCCCTTGCGCGCGAGATAATCGGCAAGCTCCGTAGCGTTGAGGTATCCATGCGTCGCTGCCTCTCGCGCTCGCGTCTCGTTGACGCGAATGTTGCGCAATACTGTGGCGCAGATCGAGAGACATGCGTTGACGGTGTCCACGGTATCGAACAACGCCTCTTTGTCTTCCTGCATGTCCTTGTTATAAGCGAGCGGCAAACCCTTCATCGTTACGAGCAGCGAAGTCAGATGACCGAAAACACGTCCGACCTTTCCTCGCACCAATTCCATCGAATCAGGATTTTTCTTCTGCGGCATGATGCTGGAACCGGTGGCGATCGCATCGCTCAACTCAAAAAAACCGAACTCAGTTGTCGCGTAAAGGATGATGTCTTCGGCGAGTCGCGACAGATGCATCATCATGATTGATGCCGTGCCGGCGAATTCAATGCAGAAATCCCGGTCGCTGACGGCGTCCATACTGTTGCGTGACACCGATGCAAAGCCAAGCGCTTTTGCGACGGTTTCGCGATTGATCGGGTAAGAAGTTCCGGCCAGCGCCGCCGATCCGAGCGGCATTACGTTCGTCCGAGCGCGAACATCGCTGAGGCGCTCTCGATCGCGCGCCAACATTTCAAAATAAGCGAGACACCAGTGAGCGAGCAGTACCGGTTGTGCGCGTTGCAGATGCGTGTACCCGGGCAGCACAACTTCCTGATTTACCGCCGCGAAATCCAGCAGCACTGTTTGCGTATCACGCAGGTGATCGTTTACTCGATCGATTTCGTCGCGCAGCCACAGCCGCAGGTCAGTTGCCACCTGGTCGTTGCGGCTGCGCCCGGTGTGCAAACGGCGGCCGGCATCGCCAATCATCTCCACCAGACGGGCTTCGACAAAAGAATGTACGTCCTCGGCGGCCGGGTCGTCCAGGTAACTGCCGTCCGATCGCCCGCGTTCAAGTATTTGTTCCAGCGCTGACTTTATCTGGTTTGCTTCTTCTGCGCTGAGCACGCCGGCGGCGACCAGGCCTTCGCAATGCGCGATGCTGGCGCGTATATCAACCTCAAACAGCCTGCGATCGAATCCGAACGAGCGATTGAATTCAGCAAAGCCCGGATCGGCTTCGCCCTTGAATCGGCCGCCCCAAAGTTTTCTGGTCTGATCGTTCATAAAGTTATCGGAGAGCATTGTGCCTGCAAGTGATGCCTTCAGCAACGCGGCGCGACCATCAGTTCGGTGGTGTCAAAACATTTACCGCAGAGAAACAGCCGAGGTCTCCGCAGAGATCGCAGCGGACGACTCGAGGACTTGTAAATTGGCACACGACCCATTGGTTCCGGCTTGACGCCACCGCATAACTAGGCTAGTTTATGCAAGTATGCGAACAAAATGCAACTATTCTGCATGTTAATGCGTCTGAATCGTTGAGGGGCAGGTCGCCGTAAGAAGAAAAGATGGTCAAGCGAGAACGGCAAAAGAAAATCCTGAATCTGATTCGGGCCAAACCGATCAGCACGCAGGAGGCTTTGCGCGCGCAGTTGGAGCGGGCCGGCGTGCCGGCAACTCAGTCGAGTGTCTCGCGTGACCTTGAAGAGTTAGGCGTGGTAAAGCATCACGGCCGCTATGCCTTGCCGCATGCTAACGGGGATTCGACTCGGGGCTTGATCAGTTTGGACGTGGCCGGCGAGGTTTTGGTTATTGCAAAGTGTCTGCCGGGCCGCGCGTCTGCGGTCGCGGTTGAAATCGACGATGCAACGTTCCCTGAGATAGTTGGCACGTTGGCGGGCGAAGACACAATCTTCATTGCCGTGCGTGATGCGAAATCGCAGCGCTCGGCTACAAAAAAGATTTGGGAGATGTTTGGCTGAAATCAGAACCGCCTGCGGTAGCGGGTGGGTGATGCTCGGCGAATTGAATCGGGAAAGGAACGTTAACCGCGCGCTACCGCAGGCGGTTCTGACTGATTGTTCAATGGGTAAGAAAATCAACAAAATAGTTCTTGCATACTCCGGTGGACTGGACACGTCCGTCATGCTGCGCTGGCTGAAAGAGGAATATCAGTGTGAGGTTGTTTGTTATTGCGCTGACGTGGGCCAGGGCGCCGAAATGGAAGGCCTGGAGGAAAAAGCCAAAGCGACGGGCGCGTCAAAGCTTTACATTGAAGATTTGCGCGACGAGTTCGTGCGCGACTATGTCTGGACGGCGGTCAAGGCGAATGCAATCTATGAAGGCGTGTATTTGATGGGCACCTCACTCGCTCGGCCGGTGATTGCCAAGCGCCAGATCGAGATCGCGCGCGCTGAAAACGCTGATGCGGTGGCCCACGGCGCCACGGGGAAGGGAAACGATCAGGTCCGGTTCGAGCTGACGTACTACGCGCTGCAGCCAGACATCAAAGTGATTGCGCCCTGGCGTGATTGGGAATTCGCCGGCCGCACAGATTTGATTGCTTATGCCGAAGCTCACGGTATTCCCATCACTGCGACGATCGACAAGCCTTATTCGACAGATCGCAACCTGATGCACGTTTCTTACGAAGGCGGGATCCTGGAAGACCCCTGGGCGGAACCGCCGGAAAATATTTTTCAGATGACCCGCTCGCCTGAAGCGGCAAAGTCTGAAGCCGAATACATCGAAATCGGATTCGACAAAGGTGAACCCGTCTCTATTGACGGCGAGCAAATGGATCCGGTCGCGCTCTTAACGAAGCTGAATGAACTTGGCGGCGACCATGGAATCGGCCGGGTCGATCTGGTCGAGAATCGTTTCGTGGGAATGAAGTCGCGTGGAGTCTACGAGACTCCGGGCGTCACGATTTTGATGGCGGCGCATCGGGCCCTGGAATCAATCACGATGGATCGTGAGGTGATGCACTTCCGCGATTCATTCGGAGTGAGGTTTGCCGAGAACGTCTACTATGGATTCTGGTTCGCGCCGGAATTTGAATTGATGCGGAAGGCGATCGACGAAACTCAGCAAACCGTGACGGGCGACGTGCGGCTAAAGCTCTATCGCGGCAATGTCATTGTCGTTGGCCGGCGCTCGCCGAATTCACTCTATGACGAACGGATTGCGACCTTCGAAGCCGACACGGTTTACAACCAGCGTGATGCGGAAGGATTTATTAAGCTCAACGCGCTGCGATTGCGTTTGGGAAAGCGACAGTCGTGATGTTCGCTTTGCAGAGCGTTAAAGAGTTTCGGGTCTGGACGAAATAGAAAGTTGCTGAAGATGAGCGCACAGATTAGTTCCATCGAAGTTGACAAGATTGGATCGGCAACCTCGCCGCTCCGGCTTCCGCGTTCGCTGAAAATCATTCCAGCGAACGGTGCTGCGCCACGGGCCGGGGACGTCGTCGTCGTGCGGGTGCTGACCGACAACGCGACCTACAACATGCTCGAGTTGCCCACCGGCCGTCTGGCGAAAGTGAATCCAGGTGATCTGGTCGTAGGCGTCCTGGGCCGGCGTCGCGCGCTGAAGGGTTTTGTCGGTGACGTGCCGGAAACGATTAAGGCCGGCGATACCCTGCATCTGCTGAACCTCGGCGGGGTGATTGGAAAGTGCAGCGGCCATCATTCGAGTCTTAATGATGCGATTCAGGTTGAAGTGATCGGTCTGGCGACCAACGGCAGAGGCGAATTAGTCAATATCGCAGATGTCGCGCTGCCTTTGCGCGAGCGTTTGGGAACCAGCGCGCCGATGGTCGTGATCGCCGGAGCGTGCATGAATAGCGGCAAGACCTACGCGGCAACTGAAATCATTCAGTTGGGAACTCGTGCAGGTTGGAAGGTCGCTGCCGCGAAGTTGTCGGGAGTTGCCTGCCTGCGCGATACGCTGAATATGGCGGATCATGGGGCAATTGCCACGGCGAGTTTTCTTGATTGTGGTCTGCCTTCGACGGTGGATATGGCTGATTTGGCGCCGGTGGCGAAGGCCATCCTCGCGCGTTTGAACGAGAGCAAGCCGGATTTGATTGTGGTTGAGTTGGGTGACGGAATCCTCGGCGGCTATTCGGTCGAATCTGTTTTTGAAGACGCAGAGCTCCGCGCTGCGATGACGGCTTTGATCTTCTGCGCTTCGGATTATGTCGGCGCCTGGGGAGGCATCGAGCTGTTTCGCCGGCGCGGCATCGAGGTTGACCTGGTGGCCGGTTCAGTAACCGATTCGAAGATGGGCGAAGACTACATCGAACGTGAATTCAATGTGCCGGCCGCGAACGTCCGCAGGAACGGAACGAAGTTGTTTGAGATAGTTAAAGAAAAAATTTGGAGTGCGCCGGCAGAGCGAAGCGGCGACGGCGCTTTGGTTCCCTAGCGACCATCTTTGATGCTAAGGAACTAATTCGATTAATTGATAGTCTGAGACTAAGAGATCCAAAGCGCCGTCGCCGCTTCGCTCTGCCGGCGCACTCCAAAATAAGAACATGAAACTTCGTGTGGCCATCTTTGGCGGCTCAGGTTATGGCGGTTCGGAACTGCTCCGTATTCTGCTGCTTCATCCGAATGTTGAGATCGAGTTCGTCACTGCCAACGAACACGCCGGGAAGAGCGTCGGCGAGGTTCATCGCAATCTCCTCGGGTTGACTGAGATGAAATTTATCAAAGCGCCTGAAGATGTTGAGAACCTTAACGATCTTGACTGCGCTTTTTTTGCATTGCCGCATGGACAAGCAATGGAACTCGCGCCGCGCCTGCCCAGCGGCGTGAAAATAATTGATTTGTCAGGAGACTTTCGTTTGACCGATGCAGAGTCTTTCGCAAAACACTACGGCCGTGAACATACCAGGATGGATGCGCAGTCGCAGTTTGTTTACGGGTTGACGGAAACAAATCGGGAGGCGATCAAAGCGGCGCGATGCATAGCCAATCCCGGGTGCTTTGCGACCGCAACTTTGCTCGGTCTGGCGCCGCTGGTGGCTAATAATCTGCTGGCTTGCCGCGTGATCGTAGATGCGAAAACCGGTTCGTCCGGGTCGGGCGCCAAAGCTGCGGCGAACACGCACCATCCCCAGCGGAGCAATTCGTTTTATGCTTATAAGCCTTTCACTCACCAGCACGTGCCGGAAATCGAGCAAGCTTTGCAGAGCGTCGGCGAATGGAACAATGAGCTAATTTTCATGACGCATTCGTTGCCGGTCGCGCGTGGCATCTTTGCCTCGATCTATTGCGAACTAAAAAAGGAAATAAGCGCGGACGAAGCCAAACAACTGTTCGCAGAGTTTTACCGCGATTCGTTTTTCGTGCGACTGGTCGAAGGCAGCCCGGATATTAATTGGGTGAAGACGACGAACTTCTGCGACATCGGATTCGCGTCGCGCGGACGACAACTGGTCGTGTTCAGCGCCCTCGACAATCTAGTTAAGGGCGCGGCCGGCCAGGCCGTCCAGAACATGAACCTGATGTTTGGATTGGAAGAGAAAACGGGCTTGATGCTGGTTGGCACTAATCCATGACGAGACTCAACCACGGAGGGCACAGAGAAGAATAGAGCCGGCAAGAAAAGGGAAAGAGTACAAGTTCGCAAATCGTTTTTGCAGTTCTTCTCTTTGTCCTCTGTAGTGAAATATTTTGATGGCAACAAGAAACTTGTCAGATGAGATTGTCGCGAGCGAAGAGCAGTATCAGCTCGCGACTTACAAAAAGATGCCGGTCGTCGCGGAGCGGGGCGAAGGTGTCTGGATTTTTACGAACGACGGCGAGCGTTATCTCGATCTCTACGGTGGGCACGCGGTTGCGGGGACCGGTCATTGCCATCCGCATGTTGTCAGCGCGATTAAGAATCAGGCAGACCAACTCCTTTTTTATTCAAATCTGGTTTACTCGGAAGCGCGGGCGCAAGCAGCGGAAAAACTTGTTTCAATTGCTCCTGATTCGTTAACAAAGGCTTTCTTTTGCAACTCAGGTACGGAAGCGAACGAGAATGCGATGCGCATGGCACGCATGGCGACGGGCCGCGAGAATGTGATTACGTTCGGCGGAGGCTTTCACGGACGGACCGCGGACGCGATCAGCGCGACATTCCTCGGCAAGTATCGCGAAATTGGCAAACCTAACGTTCCCGGTCACCTGAAAGCTGAATTTGGCGACCTCGAATCGGTGCGCGCGTTGGCTGATGAATCGGTGGCGGCGATCATGCTCGAGCCAATCCAGTCAATGGCCGGTGTGAAGATGGCTGAGCCGTCGTTCTATCGCGCGTTGCGTGAACTGTGTGACGAGCGCGGCATCGTTTTGATTTACGACGAAGTGCAGACCGGTGTTGGGCGCACAGGGCAATGGTTCTTTGCCGGCAGCGACCCAGGCGATGGCGTCGTGCCGGATATCGTCACTCTGGCCAAATCATTAGGCAGTGGGATTCCGGTTGGCGCGTGTTTGGTGAACGAAAAGATTTCCAGTCACATCAAGGAAAACGATTTAGGCACGACCTTTGGTGGCGGCATGATGGCGATGGCCGCGGTGACGGCCACGCTCGAAGCCATCGAAAATGATGGAATGCTCGCGAATGTTCGAGCGGTGGAAGCGCATTTGCGCGAGCGTCTGAAAGAGATCGAACAAGTTGTCGCCGTTCACGGCAAAGGATTCTTGCTCGGTTTGGAGTTTGCCGAGAAAGCCAAGTCGATTCATGAAGCGCTGCTGAAGCAGAAAGTCATCACCGGAACATCGAGCGATCCCAAGGTGCTGCGTTTGCTGCCGCCGCTTTGTTTGCAGAAAAGCGAGGTTGATCTATTTGTGGACGCGCTGCGGAGTGTTCTTAACCAGAGTTAAAGCGGTGCGGCTCCGCCGCAGCCCACTGCGGTAAGGCTTTGCCTTATCGTAAAGTATCACTAATAGAGGCAGAGCCTCGGCGTCGAACCAAAAACCAGCAGCCGGAAAGGCGGAGTCTTTCCGCAGTGTGCGGCGGCAAAGCCGCAGTTTCCAAGATGCATTTTCTCTCAACCGCCAGCCTGTCGACCGAAAGCCTCGATCGACTTATTGATTCGGCGTTGCACTTCAAAAAAAGCGCTGAGCGATCCAAGCCTCTCTCCGGCAAATCTGTTGCCCTGGTCTTTTTCAATCCTTCTCTGCGGACCCGCGCGTCGATGCAGGTCGGGATTTATGAACTCGGCGGCAACGCGGTCGTGCTTGAGCCAGGCGGCACGAGCTGGACCCTCGAGCATCGCGAAGGCGCAGTCATGGATGCTGACAAAACCGAACACGTTGCCGAATTCGTGCGCGTCCTGGGTCGCTATTGCGTGGCGATTGGGGTGCGCACGTTTGCAGCGCTGAAGGATTGGGAAGCGGAGCGAATTGATCCAATCCTGAATGCGTTTGCGAAGTACTCGGAAGTCCCGATTATCAACCTGGAATCGGCGATGCATCATCCGTGTCAGGCGATGGCCGACATGATGACGATTCGCGAAAAGCTGGGCGCAGGTCGGAAGAAGGTTCTGTTGACCTGGGCGTGGCATCCGAAGCCTTTGCCGATGGCTGTGCCGAACAGCTTCGCGTTGGCGGCGGCCCAAATGGGGCACGATCTCGTGATCGCATATCCACCAGGCTATGATTTGGATGGTAAGTTAATGACCAGCATTAGGCGACATGCCGTGAAGGCTGAAAGCAAGGTCGACGTGACGAGCGATATCGATCAAGCATTTAATGGCGTGGACGTTGTTTATGCGAAGAGTTGGGGCAGCCCGAATTTTTACGGCGCGAGGGACAAAGACATTGCCGAGCGAGCCCAATACCGAGGGCAGTGGATCGTCGATGAAGCGAAAATGGCGCGGACCAATTCGGCCATCTTCATGCATTGTTTGCCGGTGCGCCGAAATGTGATTGTCACCGACGGCGTGATCGATTCGCCGGCTTCAGTTGTCATTGACGAAGCTGAGAACCGGCTGCACGTGCAGAAAGCGATAATGAAAGAATTGGTAAATTGATTATGCAAGCGAGGACGCTTGCGCTCAGTCCGGTACGAAATGAACCAATGATTTAATCCTAATGAGTGAATTCATCGACAGCCAACTACGACTCGATCTCTTGCGCGAAGCGCTGCCTTACATTCAGCGCTTTCAGGGCAAGACGTTTGTCGTAAAGTTCTCGGGCAAAGTCACAGAGGATCATGTCCGCCTGATGTCCCTGGCTGAAGAACTGGCCCTTTTGCATCAGGTCGGCATCCGCGTCTGTGTCGTTCACGGTGGCGGCAAGCAGCTAACTCAGTTGGCAGAGAAGTTGGGTGTCGAGCAAACGATCATTGAAGGGCGTCGCGTGACCGACGACGATACGCTGGAGATGGCCAAGATGATTTTTGCCGGCAAGATCAATACGGACATTCTTGCGGCGCTTCGTCATCGAGGCGTACACGCGGTCGGGCTTTCAGGTGTAGACGGAAACATCGTTCATGCCGAGCGGCGTCCGCCGAAACAGGTTGTCGATCGCGCCACCGGCGAGAGCGCGCATGTCGACTTTGGCCACGTCGGCGACATTTTGGAAATCGATGCACGGCTGCTGACGGTTCTGCTCGACCATGGTTACCTGCCGGTGATTTCTTCGCTCGGGGCTGATGCTGAAGGAAAAGTTTTCAACATCAACGCCGACACAATTGCTTCCGAGATCGCGGTGCAGCTGGAGGCGGAAAAGCTTGTACTGCTTTCTGATGTCGATGGGATTTACTTGCGGGCCGGCGAGCCGGAAACGAAACTCTCGCATTTGACGGCGGCTGAAGCTGAAGCGTTAGTTAAGAGCGGAACCGCTACCGGAGGGATGATTCCCAAACTGCAAAGCATCATCAACCTGCTGAGCCGTGGGGTTAAGAGCGCGCACATCATCGACGGCAATTCCCGCAACACGCTGCTGGCCGAAGTGTTCACCGACGAGGGCACCGGCACGATGATTTCAACTTGAATTGAAGTGCGCCCTCAGAGTCCGGATTTGTCGGGACGGCGACGGCGCTTTGGATGTTCTTAGGTCGACGAGTGTGTCAGAAGCCCGACCGTAAGGGAGGGCAGCGTAGCCCTTGCTGACGCGCGGCCTTCTGACACGATCCGATCCAAAGCGCCGTCGCCGCTTCGCTCTGCCGGCGCACTCAAAATTGCCGGCGCGCTCCAAAACTCAATCTACTCTTTCAAAAACCACCATCTTATTGCGGAAGTCGAAGGTCATCATGAAGTCTTTGAAGAAGCCGTTGCCGATGTTCAGTTGAAATCGATGTTTGTCGTGACCCGTTCCCGGAAGCCAGAAGGTCGCCTGCGCCGAGTCGACTGAAAGCTTGCCCAGGCGGACAGCTTTTAGCGTCCCAATCCTGCTCTTGTAATTCCCGTTGTAACCAACCGATTCGTCGTCACTGTCGCGGCCCTGCTCCTCGAGACCCAACTGGGACACGGCGTCAGGGGTGAGCGAGAAAGTGCCGCTTGATCCCGTGTCCAGGGTCGCCTTCATCTTTTCGTTATTAACGAAGACGGAATCGATGATCACGTTGCCGTCGTCAAAACGAAAAGGAAAAGCGATGATGTTCACCGTGTTCGGTCCGAACTGAACTCTCGGGTAAGGCGATTCGGTGAAAAAGCGAAGCGTCTGATTCGGATAATCGATTTGCACGATCCGGTCTTTCAGGAAACTGTAACCGAGGACGCCGTGAATCGGCTTACCAATCCTTTCACCCAGCTTGGTCAAATCGATGGTTGCGGCGGCAACGTCTCTGGCGACGACGCTGCCAACTTCCACGTTCGGCAGCCGGGCGGGATAGACGGTGTTCGCTTCCGTGCCGCCTCCGCTGGCCGTCGCCCCTTTTGCGCCAACTACCAGGCCAAGCTCACGCGCGGTCGCCGCGTCGATTGCGGAAGGATCCGTGTCCGTATCCAAAAGCATGTTGAAAGGTCCTTTTCCCGCAATCTTCACCTGGAGAATTATCTGATTGTGCTCGAATACAAAAGGAACCTCGACGGGAGGTGTGGCTTTTTTGGTCTGCTGGCAAATCCCCAGGCTGGCGCAAGAAAATAGCAGCGCAAGACAGGCGGTCAACTTAATCCTGGGGACTTCTGACAGGGGTTTCAGCGACATCAACGTGTTTCACTCCATTTCCGACTTCTGAGCGACGATATCGTACACCGATTGCGGTGTTCGTGCTCATTGGGTACGGCAATCGTCCCAGTTTTCGCAACGAGTCGCCAGAAAAACGCATTCTCGAAAATTACCAGGGCCAGCCTCAATCGTGGCACGGTCATTGCCAATTCGATGCGCGGAGAGCGAAGGAAGAGTTACGAACCATAATCAAGGGACGCAGAAATTGTCGTTGGGAAATTGAAACAAGTTTGAGTTCGGTTGTCGTCGGACGACCGTGGGTTGAGGCCGGGTTGTGAAGGGGAGAGCGCGATCCGGCCTCGATTTACATCTCAGTAATATTGAATTGAAAAAAGTTTGAGTTCGGTCGTCTCAGGACGATCGTGAGATGAGGCTGGGTTGCGAAGGGGAGAGCGCGATCCAGTCTCAATTTTTTGTCGACCCGAAAGAACTCACGATTGCTCGGT
>Ga0207653_10000157_pt1 | contig 48136 bp, 48 predicted proteins | sample KBSK5251metaG_FD_184341 | JGI IMG/M metagenome (GOLD analysis project Ga0207653, IMG submission 184341) | Corn, switchgrass and miscanthus rhizosphere microbial communities from Kellogg Biological Station, Michigan, USA - KBS K5-25-1 metaG... | ecosystem: Host-associated > Plants > Roots >... | reverse complement strand
GTTCGACACCGAAGCCGCCTCGTCGCTCGCCGGCCTGCCGATCCTCATCGACGACACGCCGGGCATCTCGATCATGGAGCTGCGCACGAAGGCGCGGCGTGCGAGCACGCACGATCGCCTCGAGGTGATCGTCGTCGACTACGTCCAACTGATGCGCACGGGCGAGCGCGAAGAGAACCGCGTGCAAGAGATCGCGACGATCACAAAGAACCTCAAGTCGCTCGCGCGAGAGCTGAACGTCGTGGTCATCGGTCTCTCGCAGCTCTCACGCGCCGCGGGGGACTCCGGTGTCGAGCCGAAGCTCTCGACGCTTCGTGAATCGGGGTCGCTCGAGCAAGATTCAGACATCGTTCTCATGTTGTGGCGCGATAAAGAGGACACCGCGGCAGGCGCGCCGAAGTTGATCCACGGCAGCATCGCAAAGAACCGCAACGGACCCACCGGCATCTTCTCGCTCCTCTTCGCCGCGGAGCAGGCGAGGTTCTTCAGCAAAGCCGCGGACGACCAGACACCCGTATGACGGTCGACTACGGACTCGCGCGCAGCACACCGAAGCCGCCACCGGAGAATCCCGAGGCGGAGGCATCGCTGCTGGGCGCGGTCCTCATCGATCCCGCGGTCTACGAGGACGTCGTCCGCGGACGCATCGCGCCGGCGTCACTGTCACGCGAGCAGCATCGACTCATTCTCGGTGCTGTCGAACGCGTCGCGGAGCGCGGCGAGGCCCTTGGTTTCCAGACCGTGCAGGCCGAGCTCGCGGCGCGAAGCGAGCTCGATGAGGTCGGCGGCGCGCAGTTCCTCGTCGGGCTCATGCAGAACGTACCGACGGTCGCGCATGCCGAGTCGTATGCGTCGATCGTCGAGCGCACCGCGCTCCTGCGCCGCCTCATCCAGGCTGCGAACGAGATCGCCCACCTGGCGCTGACACGCGAGGACGCCGAGAGCGCTGTCGCCGACGCGCAGGAGCTCCTCTTCGCGGTGAGCGAGTCGAGCCTGCACCGCGACGTCGTTCCGCTCGAGATCGCGCTGCGACGGTTCGCCGACCAGATCACGGCTCGTGGCGACGACCAGCGTCAGGGCGTGCCGACCGGCTTCGAACATCTCGACGGCAAGACCGGTGGCTTCCAACCCTCCGACCTGATCATCATCGGTGGGCGTCCGGGTCTCGGAAAGTCAAGCCTCGCGCTCAACATCGTGTGGCACGCCGCGGTGACCGCGCACAAAACGTGTGCGGTGTTCTCGCTCGAGATGACCGAGCTGCAGGTCGTGCAGCGGCTCATCTCGATGACCGCTGAGATCGACGGCAATCGCATGCGCCGTGGACGGCTCTCGGAGCGCGAATTCGAATCCATCAACTCCGCGTCGAACCAGCTGCAGCGCGCGCCAATCTTCATCGAGGAGTCGAGCCGTTTGACGGTGACCGACATCCTCGCGAAGTCACGACGGCTCCAGGCCGATCGCGGCCTCGACCTCGTCGTCGTCGACTACTTGCAGCTCATCGAGGGGGCCGCCGGAAACGACGAGGGCCGCGTGCAGGAGGTGGCGGTCATCACGCGCGCGCTGAAGTCGATCGCGCGCGAGCTGGAGGTGCCCGTCGTCGCGCTCTCGCAGCTCTCGCGTCAGATCGAGACGCGCGGCACGGAGCCGATGCTCTCGGACCTGCGTGAATCGGGCGCGATCGAAGCCGACGCCGACCTCGTCCTCTTCCTGTGGCAGAAGGACCGCAAGGACCGCGACGAGAGCGTGGTGCGTCTCAAGCTCGCGAAGCACCGCAACGGCCCGACCGGCGACTTCGACCTACATTTCCAGTCCGAGCTGACGCGCTTCCGCGATCTCGGGGAGACCAGGGGGGACATTTGATGAAGGTGCAGTTCGTCGCCGGATTCGGCCCGATCGTGCGCGACCTTCAGGAATCGGCGCGCTTCTACCGCAACGCCCTCGGCCTGCCGCTGCCGGAGGGCGACTACGTTGCGACCGACGATCTGCCCGGCGTGAAGCACTTCGGCCTGTGGGCCCTCGAGGACGCGGCGGAATCGTGCTTCGGCAAACGCGAGTGGCCGAAAGAGGTCCCGGTGCCGCAGGGCGGTATCGAGTTCGACGTCGACGATGTCCCTAAGGCGGCGGAGGAGCTGCGCGCGAAGGGCTACAAGCTTCTCGTTGGTCCGAAAGAGGAGCCGTGGGGCCAGACGGTGGCGCGGCTCCTCAGCCCGGAGGGGCTCCTCGTGGGACTCACCTTCACGCCCTGGATGCGCGAACCAAAGAAGGACGCGCCGGGGTAGAGACTAGGCAGTGTGAGCACAGAGCAGGCGTTCTTGCTCTTGGGTGTGATGTTCCTCATCGCAGCGGCGATGCTGTGGTGGACGCAGTGGCGCAAGTGACGCGATGAAGGTCCTGTTCGTCGCCGGCTTCGGTGCGATCGTCCCTGACATGCAAGAGTCGCTGCGCTTCTATCGCGACGCGATCGGTATCCCACTCGTGGAGAAAGAGGATGTCGCGACGGAAGCGCTCGACGGCGTCAAATACTTCTCGCTCTGGCCGCTCGCCGATGCGGCGGAGTCATGCTTCGGCGAGCGCGAGTGGCCGGCCAATGTGGCGGTGCCGCAGGCTTGGATCGAGTTCGACGTGGACGACATCGCCGCCGCGGCCGAGGAGCTCCGCGCCAAGGGCTACAAGTTGCTCGTCGGTCCAAGAGAAGAGCCGTGGGGCCAGACCGTGGCGCGGCTCCTCAGCCCTGAGGGGATCCTCGTCGGAGTGACGATCACGCCCTGGAGGCGCGAGACCTAGCGCGCGGGTTCGATCGCGACGGTGACGTTCGCGCGCACGTCGGTCAGCAGACGAATCTCGACCTGGTGCACGCCGAGCGCTTTCAGGGGCTCGGGCAGATGCACCTTCGTCTTGTCGACGTCCACCTTTTGCTCGCGCTGGAGCGCCTCCGCGATGTCCTTGCTCGTCACCGAACCGAACGTCTTCCCCTGCTCTCCGGCTTTCAGCTTGAACACGAGCGTCATCTGAGAGAGGCGCTTCGCGAGCTCCTCGGCATCGGCGTGCGCACGGTCCTGCTTCGCGCGCTTCGCGTCGCGAGCCCGCGCCAGCACCTTCATCTCGCCGGCGGTGGCCTCGATGGCGAGGCCGCGCGGTAGAAGGAAGTTCTGCGCATACCCGTCGGCGACGTCCTTGACATCACCGGGGCGGCCGAGTCCGGCCACCTCGCGCTTCAGGATGACGCGCACTAGCTCGCGCTAGCTGCTGGGCTGAGTGGTCTCCGCAAGCGAGCCGTCCTGCTCGCTCTTTCGGAGCTCCATCTCCCATGCGAGGACCGATGCGGCGACGGCGACGACGCCCATGACGGTCAGCGCGCCGATGATCGCGAGCAGCGCTTCTATGACATCGAACACACTGCCCGAGTCCCGGTCGCTCATGAGTTATCTCCTTCGCGGTCGCGTGACAGGATCCGGTCCAATGTAGCGCGAAGCTCGGTCGCTCGGCCGGAGAGCATCCCCTGGGCACGCTCGAGGTCGTGCTTCAGCTCGTCGTCGTTCCGCGCGATGCGGCCCATGTGCTCCTCGACGACGTCCTTCGGCGCGTTACGGATGAAGAAGTCGAGACCGAAGATGAGCACGCCCAGATCGTCGAGCTGACCGAGCACGGGGATGAAGTCCGGAATGATGTCGATCGGGAATACGAGATATCCGGCGATCGCGCCGAGCACCAGCTTCTGCTGTGTCGGGACGCGCGGGTCGCGCGCGAGCGCCCATACCAGGCGCGCATACGCGGGCATCTTCCGCATCATCTCGACGGCTTCTTTTGGGTCGCGGGGTGGACGGAATGATTTAGCCATGCACCTCTCCCTGCGGGAATCGTGCCCGCAGCGCTGCGACGGCCGCGGATACCGCCGCATCTCGCTCGCCTGTCCAGAACGAGACCATGTAACGCGCCTTGCCGCCCGTCACGCTCCGCAGCTCGACGCTTGGCGGAGGCTCTTTCGCGACCTGCTGGGCCTCCCGAAGCGCGCTTCGGATGTCGTCGGCCGCGATCGGCTTATCCCCATCATCGACCACCAGCCACAGGCTTGCGCGCCGGGTCGGGAAGCGCGTCAGGTTGACGACCGAGCCCGTCATGAACGTGCCATTCGGCACGATGACCTGCTGCGCATCCGGCGTTCGCAGCAGCGTCGTGCGGAACGTGATCTCTTCGACCACCCCGCTGTATCCGGTGACCTCGATCGTGTCGCCGATCCGGAACGGCCGCTCGACGAGGACCCAGATGCCCGCGAGGAAATTCTTGAGGATGTCCTGGAGCGAGAGCCCGAGCACGATGCCGACGACGCTGAACGACCCCAGGATCCAGCCGAACGCGTCTCGCGTGTAGATGGCCAGAACCAGCATCAGGCCAAACACAAAAACCGCGACCTGCGCGAGATTCCCAAGGAGAATCGTCACATTGGCCTGTGCCCGTCCCCGGGTCAGAGCCCGCATCGTGGTCCGGCGAACGACGCGCGCCAATAGGAGGGTGACGACGACCACGAGTAGCGCCCAGAACGTCCGGGTCGCGTACTCAAAAACGACTGCAGGATCGATGGGCACGCGCCCGAGAATACGGTCGTCCGGCAGGCGAGACGTTGGCAGCGGCTGCGCTGCGGGTCCTGCCGCGGCTCGGGGTTCTCGCTCGCGAGTTGGCCTCCCCGCCTGCACGGCACACTCGCCGTTCCTCTGCCGGCGGGGCCCCCTCCACTCTCGCTCGCGAGAATCCCCGCTCGCCGCGTCACCCGCAGCGCCGTCGCGCGCCTTGCGGCTCCGCCAGCCGCCTCCCTGGCTGTATTGACAGGTGAACAGATGTTCGGTATGGTGCTGACGTGACTAAGCAAGATCAGCAGAGAGCGGAGCGAATTCTCGCTTTCATCAGGGAGCGCATCGCGGAGAGGGGATACCCGCCAACTGTGCGCGAGATCGCCGAGGCCGTCGGGCTCGCCTCGACGTCGGCGGTCCATCACCACCTCACCAAGCTCGAGAAGGAAGGCCGTCTCACCAAGGACGCCACCCGCTCGCGGGCGCTCGCGATCCCCGGTGCTTTCGGCGGCCGCGTCGTGTCGGCGCCGATCATCGGGGAGATCGCTGCCGGTGAGCCGATCTACGCACTCGAAGACAAGAGCGAAACGATGTCCATCCCCGGCGAGCTCGCCGGACGCGGACGCGACACGTTCGTCCTGCGCGTTCGCGGGAAGTCGATGATCGATGACCACATCGACGACGGCGACTTCGTCGTCGTGCAGCAGCAGAACACCGCCCGGGACGGCGACATCATCGTCGCGCTGCTCGAAGACAACCGCGCGACGCTGAAGCGCTTCTTCAAGGAGAAGGATCGCGTGCGGCTGCAGCCGGCCAACGGCACCATGCAGCCGATCTACACACGCGACATCCAGATCCAAGGAAAAGTCATCGGGGTCATTCGCCGGCTGGCATAACCTCCGGCGATGCCCGCAAAGACCGACCTCCCCGTGCTCACTCTCCGCCAGCTGAATCGCGCGCTACTCGCGCGCCAGATGCTCCTCACACGCCAGCGCATCGGGGCGGTCGAGGCGATCGAACGTCTCGCGTGCCTGCAGGGCCAGTGGGCGCCGTCGCCGTACGTCGCGCTCTGGTCGCGTCTCGCGGGATTCAAGCGCGACGACCTCACCGGTCCGATCGACAAAGGTCTCGTGATCAAGGCGACGCTCATGCGCGCGACGCTCCACCTCGTCAGCGCGAAGGAGTACGCCGCGTATGCGCTCGCCACGCTCGATGGACGGTTCGCGGCATGGCGACCACCGGGCGGGCCCGATCTCGCGGCGCTCAAGGACATCCACGACAAGGTGTTCAAGTTCGCCACGAAGCCGCGGACACGCGAGGAGATCCGCGAGTTCATCGCACGGGACGCGCCGAAGGACGAGCGCCTGCGCAATTGGTATCTCTTCGCCGCGGTCACCGCCAGCGGGATCATCTGGGAGAAGAACGGCGCGCACTGGGAACATCGCCAGCTCGCGCGCTTCGTTGCGCCGCCGGCGCGGCTTCGCAAGGCGCCAAAGCCCGACGCAGCATTCGATCTCGTCGCTCGCCGGTATCTCGGCGCGTTCGGACCATCGACGGTGGGCGATCTCGCGAACTGGACCGGTTGTCGCGTCCCACCGCTGCGCGCGGCTCTGGAACGCATCGAAGATGTGCGCCGCTTCCGTGACGAGCGCGGCCGCGAGCTGTTCGATCTCGCGAGGGCACCACGCCCGCCGGCCGACACGGCCGCGCCGGCGCGATTCCTCGCACGCTTCGATGCCGCGATCCTCGGCCACGACGCCGCGGAGCGGACGCGCATCTTGCCCGCGGAGTACAAGAAGCAGGTGATCTTCTCCGCGGAGGTCTGGACGACGTTCCTCGTCGACGGCTTCGTCGCGGGTCGATGGAAGATCGCCGGCACACCGAAGCAGGCCGTCCTCGAGCTCCTGCCGTTCAAGCGGATCGGGAAGAGCGACAAAGCAGCGCTCGTCGACGAAGGAGAGCGCCTGGTGCGCTTCTACTACCCGGACTCGAAGACGCATGGAGTGAAGGCGTGAGCGCACGCGCCGCGGTCGATGCGCCCGTCCTCACGCTACGGGAGCTGAATCGCGCGGCGCTCGCGCGCCAGATGCTTCTGAAGCGCGAGGCGGTGCCGGTCGTGACCGCGGTCGAGCGCCTCGCGGCGCTTCAGGCGCAGTGGGCACCTTCGCCATACATCGCGCTCTGGTCGCGGCTCAAGGACTTCGATCGGGCGAGCCTGTGGAACGCGATCGAGAAGAAGCGCACGGTGATCCGCGCGCGCCTCATGCGGGGAACGCTGCATCTCGTGAGCGCGCGCGACTTCTACGCCTACGCGGTCGCGACGCAGGATCTCCAACGCGGCGCGTGGAATCGACTGCAAGTCGGTCAAGGCGTCGATCCGCAAGCGGTCGCCAAGCTCGCGGTCGCGTTCGCGCGCGAGCCGCGACCGAAGGAGGACGTCGTCGCGCACCTCACCGAACAGCTCGGCTCGTTCGGCGGTCCGTACAAGTGGCTCATCTGGCGCTTCGTGAGTGCGCATGCCGACCTCGTGTCCGCTCCGCCCGGTGGGCACTGGGCGTACGGCGGCACGGACGCGCCCTATGTCGCGGCGCGCCACTGGATCGCGAGTGGATCCCGGCCGTCCGAAGAGGACGCGATCCGGCTCCTCATCACGAGATACCTCGGTGCGTTCGGACCCGCCAGCCTCGCGGACATCGCGCAGTTCGCCGGCCAGGTGCCGCCGCGCATCCGCCCAGTGCTCGAGCAGCTTGCCCCGTCACTGCGACGGTTCAAGGACGAACAAGGTCGAGCGCTGTTCGACCTGCCGCGCGCGCCGCGACCCGACGCGGACACGAAGGCCCCGGTCCGGTTCCTCCCGCGCTACGACGAGCTCCTCATCGGCTACAAGCATCGCGACCGCGTGATCGCCGCCAAGCATCGCGCCGCCGTCTACGCGAAGAACGCGCTGATCGAGGCGGTCTTCCTCATCGATGGCATGGCCGCCGGCACGTGGGCCCTCGTGACAACGAAGACCGACGCCGTCCTGAACATCCGCCCCTTCGGCGCGTTCCCGCGCGCGTTCCGCGCCGCAGCGATCGAAGAAGGCGAAGCGCTCGCGCGCTTCATCGGCCTGGACGCGAAGACGCACGGCGCGAGGATCATCGGATGAACGTCGAGGTCACCGAGCGCCGGGCGATCCTCCACTGCGATCTCGATGCGTTCTATGCCTCGGTCGAGCAGCGCGATCATCCCGAGTACCGGGGCAAGCCGGTGATCGTGGGTGGCGGACCAGGCGACCGCGGCGTCGTCGCCGCCGCCTCTTACGAAGCTCGCGTGTTCGGCGTTCACTCCGCGATGCCGCTCCAGACCGCGAGCCGGCTGTGTCCAGATGGCATCTTCGTTTCGGGCGACGGCCAGAAGTACGAAGAGGCGTCCGATGCCGTCATGGCCCTCTTCGCCGAGCGAACCCCGCTCGTCGAGCCGATCTCGCTCGACGAGGCCTTCCTCGATGTGACCGCGACCGAGCATCTGTTCGGGGGCGCGGAGAACATCGCGCGGGAGCTCAAGAAGGACGTGCGGGAGAAGCTCGGCCTCGTGCTGTCGGTCGGCGTCGCGACGAACAAGCTCTGCGCGAAGATCGGCTCGGACCTACGCAAGCCCGACGGCCTGGTGATCGTGCCGCCGGGCGGAGAGGAGGCCTTCCTCGCGCCCCTCGAGCTGGGTCGGCTATGGGGCGTCGGGCCCAAGACGCGCGAGGTGCTCGAGGGCTGGGGGCTGCGAACCATCGCCGACCTCGCCGCTATGGACGTGACCGTCCTCGAGGCACGCATGGGAGAGCACGGGCGGCACATCTGGGAACGCGCGCACGGCATCGACGAAGGCGTCGTCATCGGCGACGGGCGAACCCCGAAATCGGTCGGACATTCCCACACGTTCGATCGCAACACGCTCGACAGCGCGACGATCGAATCCATGCTCCTCAACCTGTCCGAGGGCGTCGGCCGCCGTCTGCGTGCCTATCAGCTCCGCGGCCGCACGATCACGCTGCATCTTCGCGTTGCGCCGTTCGAGACACGGACGCGTCAGCGCACGCTGGCCGAGCCGACGGACGACGATCTCAAGATCTTCGGCACCGCGCGTCAATTGCTACGCGACGCCCTCGCGGAAGATCGTCAAAGCGGTCGGACCAGTCCGGTGCGTCTGGTCGGCGTCACGGCGTCCGGGATCGAGGTCGGCCGGCAGCTCGGACTCTTCGACCACGTACGCACATCGCGACTCAACGCGGCGCTCGATGCGGTGCGCGAGAGGTTCGGCGACAAATCCCTCGATCGCGCGAGCGCGCGCCTCCGCGAGCGGCGTCGCTTCTCGGACCGGAGGACGAAGAAAACGACATGAGATGTCGACGGCATGTGGATAACGTGCTTCGAACCTGTGGATGAACCTGTGGACAAGAAGGTGGACGAAAGCCCTTGTTGCTTCGTTAGTGGCTGCGGATGATGCGCAGGTCGCGCGAGGGGGAGGAACGAGGTGGCAGAGGACAAGATCGCCCAGGTGGCGATCGATTTCATCGCCTTCTGCTTCGAGCGAAAGGGAGCCGACTGGCCGGTCCTGTATGACGAGATGTGTTTCGTGGCCGGCAAGCGTCTCTATCGGGGGCTCGGATACGAAGAGCTCCGGGAGGCGGGGCTTGATTTCACGCTCGCGGGACTCGCAAGGACGAGCCGATTGACGAATGAAGTGACGAAACGTCTTCGGCAGGGGGCACTAGCGGCGAGCTAGCGACTGACATAGGCCACACCGGCAGAGGCGGCGAGTGAAAGGAAGCGCACTCGCCGCCTCTTTTTTCGTCTCTGTCAGAATGGTGAGGCGCGAGGGGAGCACAAAACGCTTTCGCAGCGCATGGTCCCGTGGTGCAGCGGCCTAGCATACGTCCCTGTCAAGGACGAGATCGCCGGTTCGAATCCGGTCGGGACCGCAGTATCGAAACGAACATCGACGTGCGTCCTCTCGCGATTCGACATAAGAACCCCCCGATAGACTCGCGCTTCGTGGACGACGAGCTTCGTGACGTGATCCAAGAGAGCTTTCTGGCACCACTCCCGGACGAGACCGTCGCCGCGCTCGTCCAAGGGGTCATTCGTTTCGAGGTGCCGACGGGAACGCTTGTCCGTTATAGCGGTCCAGAAGAGCGCCCCTACGCCTTCCCACGTCTCGTCGCGGACGGACTTCTGAGGATCGTGCGGAGCGGCCCAGACGGCCGCACGATCACCCAGCGTTACCAGCGTCGCGGCGAGTTTTCCGGAATTGCGGGCATCTTCCTGAGCCCTGCCACCCGCAACACCGGACATACCGACGCCCTCATGCGGAGCGTGTACTACCAGTTCAGTCACGAAGTCTGGCGCCAGACCGCGGAGCGCGATGCGCGCGTCGCCTGCGCGCTGCTCGCCGAACTCGGACGCATCGCGGAGCTATCAATGCAGCACATGGCAACTCGCGCCCTCGCGTCGATGCGCCAGCGCGTCGTTGGCCAGCTGCTCGACGGCGCGACATATGCGGATGACGTCGATCCGGTCGCGCACGTCACACAGCAACAACTCGCCGACGGGGTGGGATCGGCCCGCGAGGTCGTGGCGCGCATCCTTCACTCGCTCCGCGAGGAACAACTCGTTGCGACAAAAGTGGGAAGCGTCATTCTCCTCAAGCCTGAGCGCCTGCGCGCGGAGATCAACGTCTCGTAACAAAGGTCACGCGGCTGATTGGCCCACTTGTCACCACTGAGCCGTCGACGTGCGCGCACACTCCGGAGCCGCACCACTAAGGAGGATGCGATGGACGTCGAGCGTTTCGGACTGCCGCCTTCGCTGATGTCGGCACAAATGAACAGAGGGGAAAATCGAATGAAGCGTGTCATTCTCACGATTGTGAGCAGCGCGATCCTCATGATGGCTATGGCTGGTGCCGCGATCGCCGAGCCACCGGGCGCAGCTCCAGGCACCGGGTTGACGGGGGCTTGCAACATGTTGCTTGATCCGACCATGACCACCATTCCGATGGTCCGTGATGCGCCACAAGGGAACGCCGGAATGTTTCACGCAGTGGCCGTCTCTGGTTGTTCATAACGACAATTCGAGCCGCCGGTGCAAGAGCGCCGGCGGCTCCGCGTCTAAGGTTCATTCACGCTGTCCGCTGGCGGATCGCGGCGATGAAACACGGATCAGGGCAAGACCGGACGGCCAGAGAAGGATTCAATTCGTGGAGCCCGCGCTCCTCGAAGGCCGTCCCGAGCCGTCGAGAAGATCGCGCGTCACGCAAGAAAACGAGCACTGACGCGGGCGGCATTTCGCGTGGTCGTGCGTAGTTCCCGGGTTTCGGCAGCCAGCGACGCGCTTCAGCGATCAGAAGGGGGAGCACGGCACGAGCATCTCCCGCGCTGACGCCGTGACGTTCATCAGGGGAGCCGTCGAGCGCGGGGTCACCTTCTTCGACACGGCCGAGGCCTATGGTCAATTCACGAACGAGGACATCCTCGGCGGGGCGCTGGCGCCGGTCCGCGACGAAGGGGTCATCGACTGGTACTCACGTAGCGACAGCCCACTGGCGACAAGCGCCTTACGCAACTGAACGGAGCCCAAGATTCAGGGCCTGGTCGTAGTTATCTCCGCCCGCGCGCCGGCGGCGCTCACGATGTATCCACCGGGCGGTGCCGTCGATCCGAACGAGCCGCGATAGATGCCGAGGTCGTCGGTCGTCACGGTGAACGTCACGACGTACGTGGTGGTGCCCGAGATCGTCACCAAGCTTGGCGCTCGTGGCGCACCCGTGAAGAGCGTCCATTCCACGTCACCGGCAACAGCGGTTCGCGTGACGATCGCCGGCGCCACGGCGGCGAGGCGCGACTCTAGCTGCGCGAGCGTTTCGCCGGCCCTGGATCGATATGCCTCGGCGAGGTCCTGTCCCGAGGAGATGGAGGCCAGCATCTCCAGCACGCCGGGCCATTCCAAGCGCGCGCGCATGAGCCCGACTGCCTGCGCCGTGTACGCGTAGAGCGGATCACCGAAGCGCGGATACGTCTCGTACCAACCCTCGAGCGTGCCGACCTGCGTCAGCGACACGCGCCGGCTCGCGGCGATGGCACGCCCGACAAGTGCCTCTTGCTCGAGCCATCGCGGTGTGGCTGCTGGCTGCCGCTCGGCGAGCGTGGCGATGCCCTCCTCGAACCACGTCGGAAGAGCGCGCGCGGCAGTCGCCTCGCGGACGATGAGGTGCGTTAGCTCGTGTTCGAGCGTCGGCGCGAGGCCGTTGACGCCGAGCGCCTCGAGATTCATCGCGATCGTGTACGTCGCGGGATCGAACACCCCGCCGTGATTCGCGGCGAGGAAGGTACTGGCGCCTTCTGAGTAATCGAAACGACCGGAGAGACCCTCGCTGAACGACGCGCGAGTGGCGAACAGGAGCACCTTTGGTCGGAGCGCGAACGGGCGCTGGAACAGGGCCTCAACATACTCGGCGGACCGGTCGACGGCCCGCGCAAGCCGCGCGACATCCGCGTCGGAGAGTGCGCGATCTGCGTGTGCATCCGCGCTTTGGGCGGGTACGGTCCGCAGATCGATCGCGTTGCGGCTCGACCAGATGAGCGCGACCCCAAGCGTCACGAGCACGACCAAGAGGACGGCGGCTGCCCGGACGCGCACCTGCGAATCGTAGTCGTCGCGAGCGCTGGATCCGGTGAGGTTTGTGTATCAGCGCATCGCGGAAAGGCGCAGTCATTGGTAGCGGACCCCGTGCAACTCGATCCACCCTCCCTCATGCGTGCGCGCGGGATCGTGGTGCGTGAAGTGGATGAGCCCGCCTTGCTCATTCCAAACGTACTCACCGTGGACCAACACGTCGTTACTTTGAACAACCGGAGCGCGCTTTCCGATCGTGACGTTGTTGTCCACGAGCACGGTCTGAGTGGAACCAGCGAGCCGGATGATGAAACGCTGATGCACACCGGAAGGACCGTCGTCATCCGAGAGAACGCTGGTCACCACACCCTGGGCGGTGACCTGAACGGTCGACCGATGCTCGGCGAAGGCCCGCGCGACGGCGGCGTTGTCGGGCGCTACCGCAGGCATGCATGCGGGCGCGATCAGCAGAAGGAGCGCGATCTCCCTGACTCTGACGGCCCGCACCGATCACAGTCTCGCGGTTCGTCCGTACCATCGATCCATGACCGGTCTCGAGGTCGCCAAGGGATTCATCAACGCGGTGGTGGAGCGTGAGGCGAATGCCGCGGCCGAGCTCTGCACGGAGGCGGTCGAGGTGCTGCTCCCCGGTGCAGACGAGCCGCTGCGCGGCCGCGAGGGCGTGCGGCAGATGATCCGCATGGCGCCACAGTTCCTTCAGAGCATGCGCGATGAGGAAGAGCGCGACGGCGAGGTGCGTATCACCACGCTCACCCGCGCCCCCGGCGTATTCGCGAACTACACGACGTGGCTCTTCGTCATGAATGGCGAAAAGATCGACCGCCTGTCCTTCGAGCTTCGCGGCGCGAACTGACGCTTTGGATCGTTAGTTCAGCTCGCGGCTCTCGGCCAGCTCCGTTTCTCTTTCGGCGTCGCTCATCGCCCGCGCAGGTAGGTCCACGTGCTGTGGCACCGCTTTCCGGTTCGCCGCCGCGACTACGCGACCGATGAACGTGCCGACAACGTCGGCCATCTCGATGTCGTCGAGCGCATAAGGCGCCTCCGCGCGGGCAAGCACGAGAACTCCGACCGGCCGCGGGTCGGCGCGCAGAGGAACGACGAGGCCTTCGCGCATGTTCGCGGGCATCCACGCCGCGTCCCCGCTGGTGCGGACCAACCGTCGCTCACGAATCGCGCCCGAAAGCGCGCTGTGATCGTTCTCCCAGATGCTCGTCGCCTTTATCGGATCGAGCGGACACGCAGCGTGTCGATGCAGCGAGCGATCGGCACGACGCAGCCAGATGTGCGCGGCGTCATGATCAAGCGCGCCCGCCAGAACCATCGCGATGCTCTGAAGTGTCTCGTCGAGGTCATCGGTGAAAAGCGCATGACGGGCGAGCTCGTAGAGCGCGAGCGCTTGCCGGCGCTCGGTCGCCTCACGGGTGGCATTGATGGAACGCGCAAGCTCGAGCGACACGATCTCGGCGATGCCGACGGCTGTGTAGGTATCCACCGCCGCGAATGGCCGGCCGACGCGAAGCGCGATCAACGCTCCTGCGAACGCGTCGTTCGGCGCGAGCGGAGTCACGAGGGCCGCGCCTGCGACGCGCCCGTCGGCGAGCGGCACGGACGTGCGCAGCTGGACCGTTACGCCGGCGTTCGCAACTTCTTCGACCGCGCCGCGCACCGTAGGCTCCGTGGTCGGGTCACCGGCCAGGTTGTACGCGGCGGACATGTTCGAGCGCCCCAGCGTTACGAACGTGAGTCCGTCGTATTGGGCGATCGTCGCGAGAGCGGCGAGCCGCACGTCCCACGCTTCCGCGTCAGTCGTGGCTCGACGCGCGGAATGCGCAGGCGCGCCGAGCAGCTGGCTGATCGACGACGACGTGGCCGACTCCTGCCGAACGATGCGCTCGCCCGCATCGCGGAACGACTTCGTCGTTCGCGGATCCCGCAACACAACTCCTCCACACCACCCAGCGCTATGAGGCTCACACCTGTTGCTGGGGTCACCCAGCATAGGAATTTCGCACGAATGCCGTGTTCGCGATGCGCACATTGCGCCACGCGGTGAGCGAGTGCAGAGTCTCGGCCGGCAGCTGGACTGGGAGGAAGGTCATGGCAGCCACAGAGATCGTCACGACTCGCGTCCGGACGCGGATCGTCTCGGAGAGCGTGCTGCTGTTCGCCACAGTCGCCGCGTACGCGGTGTGGCAACTCGGCGGGCAGATCGACACCTGGTACCACGGGCACTACGGATTCGAGATCGAGTCGTTCGTCACGTGGCCGCACGCGCTGCTTTACGCGGGATGGGTCGCAAGCACGACACCCGCGGTGCTCTACCTGATCGAGAGTCGGGCGCTTGGCGCCCCTCGCGATGCGCTTCTCCCGCCGGGCTATGCGCTCGTGATCTTGGGCGGCGCCGTATTCGGCATCGGCGGTGTTCTGGATCTCGCCTGGCACAACGCATTCGGTTTCGAGGTGGGACACGAGGCCCTCGTGAGCCCAACGCATCTCGTGCTTATCTATTCGTCCGGCGTCGGTGTCACCGGTCTCTTGTGGGCTGCAGTGGCCTGGCGACGCAGGGCGGGGGCCGTCGGGACGCTGGCCGGAAACGCGGCGGTCGCTTTGAGCCTCGGACTCCTGCTGAAGGTCACGCTCTTCGCGTTCCTCTATAGCCTGCCGTTCTCGACGGACTACGCGTCCGAGGGAACGATCGCACGAAACCTCTTTGGCTTCGCCGGCATCGGCGCCTGGGCCGACATGACCGCGCAGGTCGCGGGTACGACGGGGATGATCCTCTACGGGATCCTCCTCGCGTTGTTCGTGACCGTACCGCTCCGCCGCCTTCGCCTTCCGGCTGGAGCGATCGCGACGATCGTCCTCTGGACCGCTGCACTGATGTGGGTCGCAACGCCTGAGTTCTGGATCTACCTTCCCGCTGCGGTGGCGGCCGCGCTCGTGGGCGAGACGCTCTGGATGCTCGTGCGACGCGGCGCGTGGGGAGGATCTGACGGGCGGGTGGGCTACTGGCTCATCGCGTTCGCCGTCCCAGCGACTCAGCTCTATGCGTACTTCGCGCTCATGGCCGCATTCAGTGGCGGCATCAGCTGGTCGACTGCGCTCTGGACCGGTGCGCCGCTTCTCGCCGGGATCTACGGACTGATCGCGACAGCGTTCGCGATACCGCCACGTTTCGCCGAGGAGAGCTGACGGCCGACTGACCCCGACTCGCGTGATGGCACGTTACCGCTGTATAGAGGGTCACACTCGGTTCGCCATCGAGTTGGCCGCTGATACCGTTGCCGGCCGCGACGATGCCGACATTGACTCGGTCCGCCCGTTCCCTCTACCGTCCGCGTCCACGAGGGCGGGGGGCCGGGCCTCGGTGAGTGTGAGGAGCGGGGAGATGGCTCGGTCCGAGACGGCTACGCCCGTCCGTCGGCCCCGGCGTGGGGCGACTGCCCTGATGCTCACTGCTCTCTTGGCCTTCACCAACGTGCCTCCTGCGTTCGCCGCAAGTGCGCCGGCGGTCGGTGCGATCGTCGGGCCGGTGGAGCCGGTCCCGGTAGGGACCGCCGTCAGCGCCACGAGCACATTCGTGGACCCGGACTCGGCCACACACACCGCCATGTGGAGTTGGGGCGACGGCACGACATCGGCAGGCGTGGTCGCGTACGCAGGCGGCTCCGGCACGGTCAACGGATCACACGCCTATACGCAGCCCGGCGTCTATCGCCTCGGACTGCAGGTCATCGACGAGACGGGCGCGACCGGTAGCGCAGTCTTCGACTACGTCGTTGTCTACGACTCCAGCGGCGGCTTCGTGACCGGAGGTGGGTGGATCAACTCGCCTCCTGGTGCGTACCCGGCGAACCCATCACTCGTTGGCAGGGCCAACTTCGGACTTGTCGCCAAGTACCAGAACGGGACATCCGCGCCGCAGGGAACGACGGAGTTCCAGTTCCACGCGGCGGACTTCAATTTCCACTCGCTCGATTACGAATGGCTCGTCGTGGCCGGCGCGAGAGCGCAGTACAGAGGCACCGGCGAGATCCACGGCCGCAGCGGGACCGTTCGCTTCTTCGTCACGGCGATCGACGGCGATCTGCTCGGCGGCGATCACCCCGACCTGTTCCGCATCAAGGTGTTCGACGCTGGCGGCGTGATCTACGACAACCAGCAGGGAGCGTCCGACGATGCCGACCCGGTGATGGCCCTCGGCGGCGGCCAGATCGTTATCCACAAGTCGAAGGACACGAAGCCTGTCAACCAGCCACCGATCGCGAACGCGGGACCGGATCAGACCGTGACTCCCGGCACGGCTATCACGCTGAATGGCTCCGCATCTTCCGATCCGGACGGCGACGCGCTCACCTTCGCGTGGACACTGATGTCGAAGCCGGCAGGCAGTGCGGCGGCGCTCACCGGGTCGACCACCGTCACGCCGCACTTCACAGCGGACATCGCGGGGGTCTACGTCATCAGGCTCGTCGTCAACGACGGCAGCGCGAGCTCCGCTCCGGACCAGGTGAGCGTGACCGCTACCGCTCCTGTGAACCACGCGCCCATCGCCGCGAACGACGCCTACACGACGAACGAAGACACCGCCCTCACCGTCGCAGCCCCGGGAATCCTCGGCAACGACACCGACGCAGACAACGATCCGCTCACCGCGGTCCTCGCCACAGGACCGGCGCACGGGACGCTGACGCTCAACGCGAACGGCTCGTTCACGTATATGCCAAGCGCGAACTTCAACGATTCGGATTCGTTCACGTATCGCGCGTCCGATGGCAACGGGACGTCCGGAATCGCGACGGTCCAGATCGGCGTCGCCGCGGTGAACGATGCGCCCGTCGCGAACGACGACACCTACAGCACGAACGAGGACACCGCGCTCACCGTCGCGGCGCCGGGGATCCTCGGCAACGACTCCGACGCGGATAGCGATCCCCTCAACGCGGTCCTCCTCGCTGGTCCGGCACACGGGACGCTGACCCTGAGCGCGACCGGCTCATTCACATACACGCCAAACGCGAACTTCAACGGCTCGGATTCGTTCACGTATCGGGCGTCGGATGGCAGGGCAACATCCGGAATCGCTACGGTGCAGATCGGCATCAGCGCCGTGAACGATGCGCCGGTCGCGAATGACGACGCGTTCACGACGAACGAGGACGTTGTCCTCACGGTCAATGCGCCGGGCGTCCTTGGCAACGACACTGACGTCGACGGAGGCACGCTTACCGCCGTCCTCATCGTCGGACCGGCACACGGGACGCTGAGCCTGAGCGCGAACGGCTCACTCACATACGCGCCAAGCGCGAATTTCAACGGCTCGGACAGCTTCACCTATCGGGCGTCAGATGGCAGCGCGACGTCAGGAGTCGCTACGGTCCAGATCATCGTCGCCGCGGTCAACGACGTGCCGGTCGCGCACGACGACACATACAGCACGAACGAGGACACCCCCCTCACCGTCGCGGCGCCAGGGATCGTCGGCAATGACACCGACGCCGACGGGGGCGCGCTCACCGCCGTTCTGGTGGCGGGACCGGCGCACGGGACGCTGACGCTGAACGCAGATGGCTCGTTGACCTACGTGCCGAATCTGAACTTCAACGGCTCGGACTCGTTCACGTATCGGGCGTCGGATGGCAGCGCAACGTCTGGCGTCGCCACGGTGCAGATCGGCGTCGGCGCCGTGAACGACGCGCCAGTCGCGAACGATGATGCCGCGACAACGAATGAGGACACGGCGGTCGTCATCGACGTCCTCGCCAATGACGCTGACGTTGACGGCAACCTCGTCAACTCGTCGGTCAGCATCACGCTTGGCCCGACGCATGGCGCGACGTCCGTCGATGCCATCACAGGCCGTATTACATACACGCCTGCGGCCGATTACCACGGAGGCGATGCCCTTACCTACCAGGTCTGCGACACCGCGGCGGCCTGCGACACGGCTGAGGTGGCGATCACAGTGGTCTCCGTCAACGACGCGCCGGTCGCGAACGACGACACGTTCGCGGCGAGCGAGGACAGCGTCCTCACGGTCGGCCCGCCGGGCATCCTCGGCAATGACACCGACGCCGACGGGAACGCGCTCGCGGCCGTTCTGGTGGCGGGACCAGCGCACGGGACGCTCGCGCTGAACGCAGATGGTTCGTTCACCTACATGCCGAACCTCAACTTCAACGGCTCTGACAGCTTCACCTATCGGGCATCGGACGGCACGGCAGCGTCCGCGACTGCCACCGTGCATGTCGCCGTGTCTGCGGTGAACGACCCGCCGGACGCCCATGACGACGTCGCGACGACAAACGAAGACACACCGGTCGTCGTCAACGCGCTCGGCAACGACACCGACGCGGATAACAGCCTCGACCCGACCTCCGTGAGCATCACCGCCGGCGCATCGCACGGCGCGACCGCTGTGGACGCGACCACGGGACAGATCACCTACACGCCTGCCGCCAACTTCCACGGGAGCGACAGCTTCACCTATCGGGTGTGCGACGCCGCGGCGGCCTGCGATACCGCCGTCGTCGCCGTCACTGTGCTTCCCGTGAACGACGCACCTGTCGCGAACGCCGGTGTGGACCAGAGCGCGACGACAGCGGAGATGGTCACGCTCGACGGGTCGGGTTCCGACGCTGACGGAGACACGCTCACGTTCTCGTGGACGATCGTGTCGGCGCCTGTGGGCAGCACAGCGGTCCTGGTCGATCCCACCTCAGACTCGCCAACGCTCACGCCGGACCTTGGCGGCGTGTACGTGATCGCGCTGACCGTGAACGACGGCGTTGTGAACTCCGCACCCGACCAGATGCAGGTGACCGTGAACACCCCGCCGACGGTCGACGCGGGCCTCGACCAAGAGCTCGTCGCGAGCGAAACGCTCGCCCTGACCGCGTCGTTCACCGATCCCGACACAGGCGACACGCATATCGCGTCGATCGACTGGGGCGACGGCAACAGCGGGCCCGGGCTCGTCGACGAAGTGACGAAAACGATCACGGGGAGCCATGTCTACGCGGAGGCGGGCACGTTCACCGTGACCGTCGTCGTGACCGACAGCCACGCAGCGACGGGATCGGACACGATGACCGTCGACGTGGCCGCTGCGAATACGGCGCCGATCGCGGTCGGGGACACCTACGCTGCCACGGAAGACACAGTGCTGACTGTCGCGGCACCGGGGATCGTTGGAAACGACACCGACACCGACGGCAACACGCTCACCGCCGTTCTCGTCAGTGGGCCCGTGCACGGGACGCTGGACCTAAGCAGCGACGGCTCGTTCACGTACACGCCCGCCCTCAACTTCTTTGGCGCCGACAGCTTCACCTATCAGGCCTCGGACGGGACCGCGCTCTCCGCTGCGGCGACCGTGACCATCAACGTCGTCGCGGTGAACGACGCGCCGGTGGCAACGGACGACTCCGCGACGACGAACGAGGACGTTCCGGTGCTCATCGACGTCCTGAGCAATGACGCCGACGTCGAAGGCGGCCTCCCTCCGTCCGGCGTCAGCGTCTTCCTCGGCCCGACACATGGCCAGGCGGCGGTGGACCCGGCGACCGGCGCGATCACATTCACGCCGCAAGCGAACTTCCACGGCAGTGACAGCTTCACGTATCAGGTCTGCGACCCGGCGGCGGCGTGTGACACGGCGGTCGTCACGATCACGGTCCTTCCTGTGAACGACCCGCCGATCGCCGATGCCGGCGACGATGAGAACGGGAGCACCGGCCAGCTCGTGACGCTCGATGGTTCTGACTCGTTCGATCCCGATGGCGACACGATCACGTACGCATGGACCATCGTTTCAGCGCCCGCGGGCAGCACCGCTGCGCTAAGCGCCGCGACCACGAGCGCGCCGACATTCACGCCCGATCGGAACGGCGTCTATCGATTCGAGCTCACGGTGAGCGACGGCACCGCGACATCCTCGGACCAGGTCGACGTCACCGCCCTCGGTGCCATCACGCTCACGCCCGATCCGCTGAACCTGCAGATCAACTCGATCGGCAGCATGACCGTCACCCTGTCCGCGCCAGCTGGTCCGGGCGGGCAGCTGGTCGATCTGAGCACGAACGGCTCGATCGTCACGATCCCGAGCTCGGTCCTGGTGCTCGCGAGCGCGACCAGCGTCTCGTTCGATGTCACGACCGGTGCCGCGTCCGGATCGGTGCTCGTGACCGCGGCCGCGTCGGGATTCGCGTCGGACTCGGCCACCGTGAACATCGCCGCCGGAACGCTCCTGCTGACGCTCGAAGACGAGCTCGTCGGCGTTGGTCGTTCGGTGGACGGCACGGTCACCCTGTTCAGCCCGGCGCCACCCGGCGGCACGGTCGTCACGCTCGTGATCACCCACCCGTCGATCGCGGCCGTCACACCGTCGGTGACCATCCCCGCCGGTGCGACGCAGGGCGCGTTCTTCGTGACAGGCGTCGCCGTCGGCCAGACGACGCTGACCGGGACCGCGCCGGGCTACTCGCCGGCGACAGCCGACGTGACCGTGACCGACGCGCTCATCAGCATCGGCAACATCCCTGAGATCGGGCCCGACGAGACCGAGGGCGTGCCGATCAGCCTCACGAAGCCGGCGCCGCCGGGCGGGCTGACGATCACCCTCGTCACGACCGATCCAAGCATCGCGACGGTGAGTCCGACCAGCACCGTGGCGGCTGGCCAGTTCCTTCCGCCGACGAATCCGCAGGTCACCGGCCACACGCTTGGTACGACCGAGATCATCGCGTCGGCGCCTGGCTTCGCCACCGGCCACCGCAATGTTGTGGTCGCGCTGAGGCTGACGTTCTCGCCGACGTCCTTGCCGCTCGGCGCTGGCACGACACGCGACATCACGTTGCTCCTGTCGCACGCCGCTCCCATCGGCGGGCTCACCGTGCACCTGACCACCGATCATCCGACCAGAGCGACGGTCCCCGCGACTGTGATCATCCCGCAGGGTCAGACCTCGGTCGTGATCCCCGTGACCGGCGTATCGAGTGGAACGACCACGCTGCGCGCGAACGCGACCGGTATCGCGGAGGCCACCGCAACGATCATCGTCGGCGCTCCGATCACCGTCGCGAATCAGACGATCGGCAAGGACCTCCAGGCGGTGGTGTCTGGTCAGCTCGGCGTGGTCGCGCCGGCCGGGAATCTTCTCGTCACGTTCACCAGCTCCGATCCAAGCCTTCTCGTGGTCTCGTCAGCGCCAACGGTCGCCGGCGGCGCGAGCGCCACCGTGCAGGTCGCGGCCGGGAACAGTCAGATACCCGCTGTTTACTTCCAGGCGCTCGCGGGCTCCGGCACGGTCCACGTCATCGCGAGCGCGCTCGGCTACGGCAACGGGGACAGCACGGTGACGCTGACGCCATCAGGGTTCTGGATCTGGGCACCCGGATTCGCGCAGAGCTTCACCACAAACTCGTTCGCCGCGAACTCCACCATTCTCGTGAGCTCGATCCGCCTCACGCCAGCACTGCAGTCCGCGGGCGAACAGGAGCTGCGTGGCGGAGTCAGCCTGGATGTCGACGTAACGAGCTCCAACACCGCGGTCGGCACCGTCGGGAGCCCGGTCGCGTTCATGGGCGGCACGGGCGCAAGGAAGACGACGCAGTTCGATCCGCGGGGTCCGGGCGTCTCGATCCTTTCGATCCCGGTGCCCGTTCCGGGATTCTCGATCCCGCCGACGCTCCTCCAGACAGTCACTGCCACCGTCGTCGCGCCTACCGTCAAATTCAACGGCACGAATCTAGCCGTTGGTCGTGACCTCCAGACCCCGGTCAATGTGTTCCTCGAGAGCGCGCCACCTGGCCCCGTCGACCTCACGGTCTCGGTCGCTACGGACGACATCGGCAGCGTGTACGTCACGAAGGTCGTCGGCGCCCAGGGAGCGAGCAGCGTGACCTTCAATGGCATCACGAACACGAGTCTCCTGACGCTGTGGGTGCAAGGACGCGCGGTGGACGACACGGTGGAGCTCACCGCATCGGCGCCCGGTTACAACAGCTCAACGCTCGCCGTGAGCGTGACGCCGTCCGGCTTCTGGATCTGGTCGCCCGGGTTCGCGCAGAGCTTCACGACGAATTCGTTCGCCGCCGACTCGACCGTCCTCGTGAGCTCGATTCGCCTGACAACAGCACTGCAGTCGGCCGGCGAGATGGAAGTGCGTGGCGGCCTCACCGTCAAAGTCGACGTGACCAGCTCGGATACCGCGGTCGGCGCGATCACGACCAGCCCGGTCGTGTTCGTCGGCGGCAGCGGGGCGAGAAAACAGACCGCGTTCAACCCGCAGGGTGCCGGTGTCTCGATCCTCTCGCTACCCGTGCCCGTTCCGGGATTCTCGATCCCACCGACAGCTCTTCAGACCGTCACGGCCACGGTCGTGGCGCCGTTGGTCAAGTTCTTCAGCGTCACCCAGCTCACGGTGGGTCACGACCTGCAGACCCCGGTCAACGTGTTCCTGGAAAGCGCACCACCCGGTCCGGTGGACGTCACGGTGACGTTGTCGGGCAGCGGGACGGGCCTCGTCACCCTCACGAAGAACCGTGCGCTGGAAGGGTCGAGCAGCGTGACCTTCAACGGAGTGACCGGCACCGCGCTCCAGACGCTTTGGGTCCAGGGACGAACGCTGGGCAACAAAGAGGTCACGGTGTCGGCTGCGGGCTACACCAGCTCGAAGTTGCCCGTGACGGTCTCGGAGGCCGGGTTCTGGACGTTCGCTCCGGGATTCGCGAGCAGCTTCACGACGAACACGTTCGCGGCCCCGAACACGATCTTCGTGCGGTCGGCCCAGCTCACGTCGGCGCTGCAGCCTGGGGCCGAGCAGGAGCTGCGGGCCGGCGTCAGCGCGGATGTGAAGATGACCAGCTCGAACACGGCCGTCGGCAGCATCGTCACCAATCCCGTCCACTTCAGTGGAGGCGGCGCGTCGACGGTCACTGCGCTGTTCGATCCACAGCTGGTGGGCGTCACGACGTTGTCGCTCTCGACACCCGACGGGTTCACGACACCGGTGACATCCCAGAGCATCCTCGCGACGGTGCGAGCTCCCGAGGTGCGCTTCTTTGGCTTCAACGTGTCCAGCAACCGTGTCGGACGAGACCTGCAGATCCCGGCGGTGGTCACCCTCGAAGATGCGCCACCCGAGCCGGTGGATGTCACGATCACCGTCGCTCCTGGTGGCGAGGGCATCGTGTCGGTCTCGAAGATCCGAACGGCTGAGGGGTCCAACACCGTCACGTTCGCCGGAGTGACGACGACAACCGTCGGCACCATCTACATCCAGGGCCGCGCATTGGGAAGCACGCAGCTGAGCGGCGTCGCCGCTGGTTACAACGACGGGACCGCGGCGATCGCGGTCGATCCTTCCGGCTTCCGGATGTACGGGCCAGGCTTCCAGACGGCGATCACGACCACCGCCGGGGCTGCGAACATCACGTTGACCATCACGACAAGCCGTCTCGATCCTGTGACCTTGAACGTCGCGGCCGACATGGAGCTCCGCGGCGGCCTCACCGGCGACCTTGCCGTGAACGTCCCGGTCACAAGCTCGAACACCGCTGTCGGCAAGGTCTTGACGAGCCCGGTCGTCTTCCAGGGCGGCACTGGGCAATCGAAGCAGACCCTGTTCGATCCGATCGCCGCGGGAGTGAGCGTCGTGTCGATGCCGTCTCCCGTTGCTGGGTTCTCTGTACCGTCGAACGGGAGCGCGACGGTCACGTTCACCGTGAATCCCTGATCCGCCTACCGAACGGCGGCCTCTTCCAACACATCGACCTCGCCAGGCGCCATCCGTATGATGCGTGACTCGGCCTGCCCGATCGGCTGGAGGCGCAGCGCTCGCGCCCGATCGAAGCTCGCGAGCCAGTTCCAGACCGTCTTCCCAGGGGTCATGAGCACGTCGATCACGCGTTGGAGCACGATCGCCGCGCCGTCGGTGAGACGAGCGATGAGCCGTACCGCGTAGAGCACGGCCTCGGCGAGGACCCAGCCGACGCTCCACAGCGCGAGTCCCACCGCACCGAGCACGAGGACCGTACCGACGGCGATGACGCTCACTCCGAAGTACAGGGTCGCCGCGAGCCCGAGGAACCCGATCACCGCACCGAGCGCGATGACGCCGAGGATCCTCAGGAGCCCGCCGAGCAGGACGGCCGCTGGCGGCAGCGCGCGGCTGATGGCCCGCAGGACAAGGGCGACGAGCAGCATCGCGAGGGCGAGCGCGCCGACGACGAGGATCCAGGCGAGCCACGGCATCGCGATCGCACCCCACGCGATCAGGGCGGTCGCGAGGAGCATGAGGGGCACCGGCGCGGTCAACGCGATACCCAGCAGCTTGTCCGCGACATCAGGCGACATGAAGGAGGGCACGATCACGGACGCGCGCCACAAGGCGAGGAACAGCGCGAGGAGCAGGAACGAGACGGCGAGACCGGCGGCGATGCGCGTGAGCCAGACGCGCGGTCGCTCGTCGAGATCGTCCCACGGGCCGAGGTGCGTCATGCCGAGGAGGTCGAAGAAGACAAGTCCGAGCACGAGGGCTCCGACGAACGAGGCGATCGAGTAGGCGAGGGTGACCTCTCTGAACCAATCCGGGAGGAACGCCACCGGAGCGCCGATCGCCTTCTCGTGGCTCGCGATCGACAGCGCGGCGTCCGCGTACAGGAAAAGGCACAGGCCGCCGAAGAACAGGAATCCACCGATGACGCGCCATCCCGCCCAACGGCCCGAGCGTCCGCGCAGCTCGGCCGCCGCGGAGCGCGACTGCGTCGCGAGACGGTCGCTTCCGTTCTCCGCGTGCGTCGCGGCCTGATCCACGAGCGGGCTCACGAGTCCGACGATGGCGTCGGTGATCGGCGCGACCGGCCAGCGCGGCGCGTACGTCGCGGTCCGGAAGAGCCCGAGGATCGCGTGCCCGAGCGCGCGCGCCGGGCGGTCGAGCACCGGCCCGAAGTAGCCGCGCAGATTCCTGAGGAAACGGTTCGGTGCGGAGGGCGCGACACGGCGCAGTGCGGGTTCGACGTCCGTGCGGGTGAACTGCGCCGGCACGCGCAGCGCGACGGCGAGAGCGCCGATGAGATTTCGAGCGGGGTTTCCGAGAAGCGTCACGAGGATCAGCGCGAGCAGCACGAGCTGCCAGCGATCGAGGATCGGCTGCAAGAGGTCGAGCATGTCGGTCAACGTCATCGCGCACTTCCCTTCAACTGTTCCGCGAGCTTGTCCGCCGTCGTTGCGGCCCACGCGAGGAAGACCGGAGCGCGGGCGCCGAGCGTCTTGAACGTGGCCTCCCAGTCCTTCTGACCCTTGCCCTGATCGCTGGCGTCATCGCGGTGGTACAGCGCGACCACGACATCGCTCTGCGCGAGATCCGGACGTACCGGGTTGCCGATGGTGTCCGTCATGTCCGAGAACAGAAGAAGCTTGTGCGTCCCGGGATTCGCCTTGAAGACGCCAGACGCCACGGCGAGGCTGCCGTAGATGTCGGTTCCGACGGGATCCTGGGTCGGTGCGGCCCCGCGCATCGCAGCCGTCGTCGCGGTGATGAACGTGGTGACGTTGCGCTGATCCTCATCGATCGCGCGCTGTTGCAGCTCGGTGACCTTCGCCCGCCAGACCTTTGCGGCCTCGTTGAACGTCTTCACATTCGCCGCGTACTCGTTGCACTCCAGCTTGTTCACCGGAAGCTTCGGCGCCGTCGGCGCAGCCGGCAGCTCGGGAGTCGGCGCTCGGTTCACTTGGCGGAATGGCAGGAAGATCTCGCTCGTGTCGTTCGAGTTGTGGCTGATCCAGGCACCGACCAGGGCATCACCGGGACGCAGGTCGAGCTTCGGGAGCGCGGCCGCGACAGTCTCGAGTGCGGTGCGCGGGAGCTGCGGCCACGGATATGACGGCGACCGCTTCGAGTCGCCGGTGTAGGCGCGGTCGATGAGGACGGCGTACGTGACGGGCGTGAACGTCTTCGTTTCGACCGTCACCGACTCCAGCGCAGCGGGCGGGCACAGCGTCGCGTTCGCGCCTGGACCACCGAGCGCTCCGCACGCGGCAAAGATGAGCGACGTCGCGAGCACCAGCACCGGACCGCGGCGCGCAGAGTTCGTCATACGACTAATACCGAGTATGCGGTCCGGGGATTGCATCCTTAGCCACTTCTTAATGAACCCGGCGGGCAACCAAGCACCCGCGGGGACCGCGCCGGTGTCGCTTAGAAGGGCGTCGTGTGGACCAGGGTGCTCTTCAAACCCAGCGTCGTGCGCAGGAAGCGATCGCCCTTGAGGTCGACGTCGGCAGAGGTGCCGCGCACCAGAACTGAGATCGGCCGACCGCCGGGACTCTCATTGAACTGGATCGACACGAGGTGGCCGATGTCCACGCCGTAGTCCTCGATGATCTGCTTTCGGATCTCGGCGGCGCTGTACCACTGCGACCACAGGGTGTGCGGCATCCCGCCTCGCTTGTCGTACGCGGCAGCCTCGGCCGGATCCTCGGTGACCTGCAGGTACGGCCAGCCCTGCGTGCAATGCCATTTTCCTGCGACCTTTTCGGCGTCGAGGACGCAGCCGACGTTCTCGCTGATGCCGCCACTCGCGGATGAATACAGGGCGCGGATCGGCTTTCCGTCGTACGTGAGGATGAGCGAGGCGGTCGCGTCCACGGCAGCAGTGGTCCGCGCGCTCTCGAATCCGTCGCCGCCGTAGCACTGGTCAGCGGTGTCGTCACGCACGTCCCAGGTCCGATCACCCGCGGTCGACTGCCGCCACGCGGCGTAGGTGCGTGCGGCGATCGCCTGCGCCCGCAGCGCCTCGAACTCCCAGTGCGAGGGCATCTCGCCCGGCAGCGCGCCACGCATGTAGTCGTCGGACGACACGAAGTTCACGACGCGCAGGTTGCCTTCCTCACGCAGACCGACCTGAAGATTGCCGCGGTACCCGAGACCCTTCTGGTCGATGTAGATCGGATCCCAGAACTGCTTGGGCATGACCATGAGCGTGTCGGCTGCGGAGAAGACGATCGTGCGCGACCACTCGTCGCGCACGACGAGCGACCCGCCATCGTTCCAGAAGCGGAGCGGCTGGTTCGGTGCGGTCTCGACGTACACGACACTCGGGTCCGCGTTGTTCACAAGACGCATGCCGCCCTCGGACTGCATGCGCGCGACGTTCGCGATCGTCCGGCCCACGCAACCTGTCGAGGGAGCGGAGAGCAGCACGCGGAACGGCTGTGTGATCGGTTGCATGGAGAGGCGCGTTCCGGGGAAGTACTTCGCCACGATCTGTTCGCCGGTGAGACGCGGCCCGACCGCGCCCTCGGCCCAGCCCTGCGCGCCCCACTGCGAGAGCCCGATGCCGTGGCCCCATCCCTTGCCATAGAAGGTGACGCCGTCCGCCACCGCGATGACCTCGCGCTTCGCCGGGACCGCGTGCCCCGAGAACCAGCCGATGCCGCCGTCCTGGACCATGTCCCACACGAGCACGTAAGCGCCGTCGTGATCGGGCGCGCGCACATCGACGCTGAACGACGCATCCCCACCCGGCGCGACATCACGAGCGAGCGGAAGGCGCGCGCCGTCCCACACCACGGCGTTGCCGTTCCCATCGAGCCAGTGGTAACCGAGGCGCACCGGCGTGTTCCCCCCGGCAGACCAGCTCTTGAGGCCGGTGTTCGTCACGTGCACCTCGATGGGTACGACGCCACCGGGGACGATCGCCTCGGGCGTGGTCGTCGTTCCGTAACCCGCGTCGAGATCGGTCGTGACCTTCAGCGCGAATGAACCCGGCGCTGCGCCGCCCGTGGAGAACCACCCGCGGCCGTCGCGCACCAGGTCCGGCTTGACCGTGTATGTGCCTGTAAGCGCGGGAGCGGCCAGGATCATCGGGATGACATCGGCGCCGCCCGATGGAAGGTCTTCAGTCAGCGCCGATCGCAGACCATCCCACGCGACGACGCGCCCTGCGGAGTCGTAGACGTGATACGAGAGCTTCACTGCCTCGGCGCCGGCCGCAGGCCAGCCGACGACATCGCGGTTGCGGAGTGCGACCGGGATCGTGAGCGTCTCGCCGGGACGCGCGGGCCCGCTCGGGTATCCGATGTACGAAACGGTGGAGCTCGTCTCGATCGAGGTCGATGAATCGGCACTTGCGCCGAGCGACTCGCCACGCGCGACAGCGCTCGCGCGGACCGCAGCCGTGTCGAACCCGGCACTTGCGCGCGCGGCTGCGGAGGGACCGTTATCGATCGGGACGAATGCAGCGATAACGAGCGCTCCGAAGGTGATCCAGACGAACGACCTCTTCCCCACCTCCGCGAAGACTGCACGCGATAAGCGGTACAGCGCAATAGCTCCCGTGAACGAACAACACGCACAGCGGACGGCTGGCTGTATGGCGACCAAGCTTTCTCTCACGCACGCGGAGCACGGGCGCGTTCAAACTGCTGTTCCGAAAGCGTGCGAAAAGGCGCGCCCTGACCGAATCGTCGATCTCGTTGATACGCGACCGCGACTCGCCCCGGTCGCGGACCACCTCGGCCCGCGCTGAGTCAGCCTCTCTGACGATCCTTCAGTGCGCTCACCCAAGCAACGACGACGATCAATGAGATCAGTGGGATCACGATCGCGAGCACGATCGTGAACGCGTTCCGCACCGTGTCCGTATATGCATCGCCCGGTGGCTCCTGAACGAAGTAACCCCACGCAAGCCAGAGCACGACTGCGATCCAGATGATGGTGTTGCGAACGAGATCGTCGAGCTCTCCGTCTCGATGTCGTTGCATTGGCCGAGAGTACGCTCGGCGCGTGCGGACCCACTCCTAGAATTTCCAAGGGATGAGAGCGAAGCTTGCCCTTGCGGTCCTGTCACTCGTTCTGGGCGCATGGATGCCCGCCGAGCCGCGTTCGGCCGCGCAGGTTCCCGACGATCAGACGGCCGGATGGGACGCCGGCCTGAACTGTACCGGTCGGGTCGATCTTCCCCTCATTCAGAACGTCGTCGAGGCGAAGTGGTCCCCCGATAGCAAGATGCTCGCGGTCACGGCCGGCCAGCGCACTCCCTCGACCACGTCTCCGGTCGGCTGGAAAGAGGACGAGCTCATCTACACCGTCGACATCCGGACCGGCGCACTATCGCCGGTCGGCTTCGGCATACGACCGGAGTGGTCCGGCACCGGCAAGTACCTCTCGTACTGGCCGCGTGATGAGGATCTCCGCGTCGTCCATGCCGGAAAGGTCGAGGCCAAGCTCCTCATGTCGATCCCCGAGGTGCGCTGGGTCGGCGACAAGCTCCTGTACATCTACAAGCGCGACATCCGTGAATGGGCCAATGGCGAGACGCGCACCGTCGCGCGGTTCGACAAAGACTTTGAGCCCGCGTATCCGCTCGACGATGTCTACTTCAGCGCCGACGGCACGCGCTTCACGCTGACGCGCTACTCGTACGACGGGAAGATCGAGCGCTACATCGGAAAGACCGCGACCGCGGAGCTCGACGAGATGGACGCACCGGGCGCGACATACACGGAGTGGTCGCCGACAGGCAGCACGCTCCTGGTGCGGTACCCCAACCGGCTCGAGATCATCGGGCCGGATGGCTCCAAGGAGAGCACGCCGCTCAGCCGGTTCAGCGGCCCGATCGCGTCGTGGACGGCGGATGGCCGCTCGCTTCTCGTCGGCCGGTTGTCGTCGACTGTCCCGGCCGGCGATCGCTTCGAGAAGTTCACGGTGTGGGGCGCGCAGCAGGAGCGAGCCACCGCGACGCTCCCGAATCTCGTTGGCGCGCGCACCTTCAGTCCGAACGGCCGCTACTTCATCGGCGTGAGCCGCGAGCGACTCGACACGACACGTCTCGAGCTCTACCGGTGCGGCACCTGGTCAGACGAAGAGTGGAACCTGCGCGGCGATCCGGATGCCGAGTCGCGGCTCGGGCGCATCGAGAACGACGAGTTGCGATTCCTCCGACCGGTCGCGGGAGACGTCGCGCAGTTCCTCCAGTTCTCGCACACCGGGATCGATGTCGCCGCGCCGGTCGGCTCGATCGTGGTCGCTTCCGATGGCGGGACGGTGACGAAGGTCGCATGGGAAAGCTTCGGCGGCAACGGCGTGTGCGTCGCCCACGGCGGCGGTCTGGAGAGCTGCTACTACCACACATCGAGCGCGCTGGTGAGCGTCGGTCAGCGCGTCGTGCGCGGGCAACCGATCGCGCTGATCGGAATGACTGGGGTGACGACGGGCCCGCATGTCCACTGGGAAGCGAAGCTCTTCGGAAGGCTGGTCGACCCGCTCGCGCGCTAGCGCTGCGCGATGCCTTCGATCGTCACGGTCCCATCCCCGAGCGACACCCGCTGCACGTTCACCGAGGACGGGACGAGTCGGGCGATCGCGCTCTCCACGGCGGTCGCCGTCGAGGTCCGTACCGAGTCGGGTAGCGCGACGCCGCCCAGGGTGACGGAGTCCACGCGCACCGCAACACGCCCCGCGCTCGCAAACGGAGCACCGGTCATGACGAACTGCACCGCGCCGAAGAAGATGACGTTCGCGGTGGCCGTCAGACGAACGCCGCTCGTCGTCGTCCTCACGACGGGATCGCGCACCGTGACGCCGTTCACCGTCTGCGGGAACGAAGACGCCGCGGCCGCGGTGAGCTCGGCATCCGTCACCGTGAGCGTGAACGCCGACGACGGTGTGGCCGTCGCCGTGGGGGTCGCGGACGGCGTCGGGGTCACGGAACGTGTCGGTGACGCGCTCCGTGGAGCGATGGTCGGGGTCGGAGAGGGGAAGACGACACGAGATGGGACGCAGTCGCGCGTGAGCAGGAAGGCGACGGCGACCCCGGCGGCTAGGAATGCGACACGCGCGGCTGACCTCACGCGTTACGCGTCGCGGCGGAGGAGACGCCCGAGCCAGAGCCAGTAGATCGGACCGCCGATCGCGCCCGCGATGACCGACGCGAGATAGACGAGACCGCCATTCTCGGACAGTCCCCCAACGAATCCCGCAAGGAGGTCGGCCGTCGCAACGAAGCCGAGCAGCACCAGCAGGCGAGGCGTCTTCGTACGCCACAGCAACAGGTTGGCGATGAGGAACCACAGACCGGTGAGGCCGAACGACATCACGCCCAACGGATTCGCCGGCGAAACTCCAGCGAGCGGAGGGTTGAGCCGAAGATTGGCGACGTCATACATCGCGGCCACCATCGTTGCTGCCGACGCGATGACGCCGACCAGTGTCGCGAAGAACGCCCACGCCTCCCCGGCCGCACGTATCCGGTAGTACACGGCGACGACGGCGAAGAGCGCCCAGAAGGCGATGAGCGCGTAGAGGAACTGGAAGATCTGGCGCCCGAGAAAGAGGTTGGTGAACTCACTCGGCGGCGCGTCTGGCGTTGGTTGCGCGAGTGTCGCGTACGTGAGAACAGCGGCCCACGACGTCAGTGCCAGGAGGATGGCGGCGAGGCCGCCGAAGCGCACGAAAGAGCGGTCGTCCACGACAAGCACGATACGGTGACGGCGCTCATACCATTCAGCGCCGTGAGCGATGTCGCGCTTCTACCCCTGCAGGCCGCCTCAGCGCTCATCCATTCACGTCGAGCCTCATCCGTCGATCTGGTGCGCGCCTGCCTCGATCGCATCGCGGCCCATGACCGAGATCTCGGCGCCTTCATCACCCTCACCGCCGAGAGCGCGCTCGCGGAAGCGAAGCGCGCCGATGGGGAGATTGCGAACGGCGTCGATCGCGGACCTCTGCACGGGATCCCCGTCGCGCTGAAGGATCTCTACGACACCGCGGGCGTGCGCACGACGGGCGGATCGCGCATCTTCGGTGACCGCGTGCCCGACCGCGACTGCGCAGTCGTCGAGAAGCTACGTGCAGCCGGTGCGGTATTCCTCGGCAAGCTCAACCTGCACGAGTGGGCGCTCGGCGTCACGAATCAGAACCCGCACTTCGGCCCGGCATCTAATCCCTGGGACACCTCGCGAATCCCCGGTGGCTCGAGCGGTGGCAGCGCGATCGCCGTCGCGTCGGGCTTCTGCTACTTCTCGCCCGGTAGCGACACCGGCGGCTCGATCCGGATCCCCGCATCCCTCTGCGGTGTCGCGGGACTGAAGCCGACGTATGGCCGGGTGAGCCTTCGCGGCGTGATCCCGCTGGCATGGACGCTCGATCACTCCGGCCCACTCGCGCGCACGGTGGCTGACCTCGCGCTCACGCTGAGCGCGATCGCCGGGCATGATCCGCTCGATCCGTCGTCAGCGGATGTCGCGACCGAGGACTACGTGTCGAGCATCGAGGACGGCGCGACCGGCGTGCGCGTCGTCATCCCAACGAATCACTTCTTCGACGACGTCGATCCCGAGGTCGACGCCGCGGTGCGCGAGGCCGCTCGCGTGCTCACATCCCTCGGCGCGTCCGTGACCGAGACCGCGCTCCCGCGTGTCGATCTTCTCACCGCGCAGCGAGCCATCCTGCTCACCGATGCCGCCGCGTACCACCGCGAGCACCTGCGCGAACGCGCCGCGGACATCGGAGTGGACGTGCTCACCCGCCTCCGCACCGGGCAGACCTTCACCGGCATGGATTACGCGCAGGCGCGACGTGACCGTGACGAGCTGCGGCGCGAATGGCTCGGTGTCTTACGTGAGCACGACGTGATGCTGACGCCGACGACGCTCATCGCCGCCCCGCCGCGCGATGGGCAGGACGCGGTCGCCGCCGCCCAGCGCCTCACCGCGAATACCGCGCCGTTCAACCTGACGGGGCTTCCGGCGATCTCGGTCCCATGCGGTTTCACGCAAACGGGCCTGCCGATCGGGCTTCAGCTCGCGGCAGGGCCGTGGCGCGAGGGCCTTCTCCTACGTGTCGCGCGAGCGTACGAGCGCGCGACCGCGTGGCACGAGCGTCTCCCGCTGAGCTAGCCACAGCAGGAGAAAGAGCGCGACCGCGGTCTCGATGGGCTCGCCCGAATCAGTCGAGCCGAAGATCATGAACACGATGAGCCCGACGAGCGCCGCGATGAGGAGCAGGCACCCGCAACCGGTCACGCGTGTCCGAGCCTAGCATCGCTAAGTGCTAGGACCGGGGAGGTGCGCCGATGACCCGCGATGAAGCCTGGGAGCTGCTCTGCGAATACACCAAGGGCGACAGCCTGCGGAAGCACGGACTTGCGGTCGAGGCGGCGATGCGCCACTTCGCGCGCAAGCTCAACGAGAACGAGGAGACCTGGGCCATCACCGGTCTGCTCCACGACTTCGATTACGAGCGCGATCCCACGGGACATCCCCAGAACGGCAAGCCGATCCTCGAGCAGGCCGGCGTGCCCGGGCCCATCGTGCATGCGATCCAGTCGCACGGCGACCACACCGGCGTACCGCGGGTGACGCCGATGGAGAAAACGCTCTACGCCGTCGACGAGCTCTGCGGGTTCGTCACCGCCGTGACGCTTGTACGCCCATCCAAAGCGGTGCGGGATGTCGACGCGGGATCGGTGCGAAAGAAGATGAAAGACAAAGCTTTCGCGCGCGCAGTGAGCCGCGAGATGATGCTCAAGGGCGCGGAGGACATGGCGATCCCATTCGAGGAGCTCACGACCGAAGTGATCGCCGCGATGAGCGACGTCGCCGATCGGCTCGGTCTCGCGGGCACCGAGAGCTGATCGACCCCGCGCCACACGATCGCCGCGGCCGCGGCGCGCGTGGGGACACCGAGGGTGCGGCACGCGCGGCGGATGTGCGTGCTCACGGAGTGCGGGCTGATGCCCTCGTGTCGCGCGATCTCCTTCGTCGTGAGTCCTCGCGCGACCAGCCAGAGGATCTCTATCTGGCGGTCGGTCAGCGCGAAGTCGGCTCGCGAGCGATCCAAGAGGACACGACGCGATACCGACCACCCGAGGACCGCGCCGAATGCGAGCCACGCAGGTCCGCGGACATCCACGGAGGAACGAGCGGCCGCGGCTTGCGCGGCCGGCGTCTAGCTCAGCTCGCGCGCTTCAGCGCGCGGCGCTCGTGGGACCGGATCACCTCGTGCTCGAAGCGCTCGAGGAAGAGCTGCCCACCGCAGCGCGGGCACAGCGGCTGATCGGACTCGTCCCAGACCGGGGCTTCACGGCCGACGGTCGCGTATGCGGTCCGCAGCTGCGCCAAAGAGGGACGACGGGCAGCGGTCGGTACAAGGACCTCCCCGAGCCCATGTCCACAGAAATAGCAATAAAGCTCAGCACGAACGGCCACAAAAGACCTCCACCCGGAAACACCCCAAGAACGGTGCCAGGGCTTTCCTTTGTTCCATTACCCAGAAACGACCGTTCTCGTTCCGTTAATCCGTACGCATATCCGCCTCCGGCGGATATGCCCCTTTGAATAGGGCTCGGCCCGGGCCAGCGGAGCTGGGCCGGGCCGACGAACTTACGGCGGGGTAGGTTGGCTCTCGCCAACAGGGCGCGCGTCTAGGCGGACTCGATCTGAAGGGAGACCAGGGAATCCGCGTCGGTCAGGTAGGTGAGCTTGCGGATGACCCCGCGGGGGATGATGTGGAAGTCGTTGTGGCGGTAATCCTTGCCTTCGTTCGTCATGTCGTAGTCACCCACGATGACAACGTATTCGGTGGTGTCCTTCCAGAGCATCCCGCAGGTGAGCTTCCGTAGCCGGTACGGCTCGAAGTCATCCGGGATCGCGGTCCGCGAGTAGGCGGTGATGTCCTCCCACTCGACCGCGACCAGTGGTGTGTCCGCGCTGAGCTTGCCGCCGTCCAACGCCTTCTTCTCCCTCGCTCGGATACGGCGCTGTGGCGTCCGCATCTCGGTACACGAGGGCGATCTTTCGTCACGCTCGCGTACAGTTCGCGACGATAAGATTTGCAACCGTCGTGTCAACGGTGGGAACGGCGTCAGGATCGGCTCGTTCATTTCAACGCGGACTCAGTTTGTGATTCTGCTTGCTAGCCCGCCTGCCTTCCGCGAGCGATCAACTCAGCAACCTTCTGTCCGCCCTTCTTGCCGATCTCCTCGAAGTGCTCGTGTCCGTACTTCTCGGAGACGGTGTCGCCGCCGATCTTTCCGATGCGACCGTAGAAGCGTGGACCGTAGAGCTCCTTGACCTTCTGACCGCCCTGCTTGCCGATCTGCTCGTAGAAGTCGGAGCCGTGGCGCTGCGCAGTCGTGCGGCCACCCTTCTTGCCGATCTGCTCGTAGAACTCCGGGCCATGTCGCTGTGCCGTGGTGGCTCCGCCTCGGCGGCCGGCCTCCGCGACGGTCATCGCACCCTTGTTTCGCGTCATCCGTGGTCTCCCTTCAATGCCTTCCGGGGGCCCCGTGGCTTCCCCGCTGAGTAGCGAGGCAGGCTGCAAGTCCCATGCCATCGCTCGCATGGTCGGACGACGAGCGGCCCATCAGGCGCATGCGGAATGCCAGGAGACCGAGCGGCAAGCGGACGTTGGTTACCGGATCTGCATCACTACCGTGCACAGGTCAGTGCACCCGAGCGCGGCCTTCACGCGAGGAGAGAGGTCGAACTCGCGGCCGGCGATGTATGGCCCGCGGTCGACGACGGGCACAGTCACCGTGTTCGCGCCGTGCGTCAGCGTGACCATCGTTCCGCAGGGGAGCGACTTGTGGGCGACGCCCCAGGTGTCAGGCAGGAACTGGATCGGCAGACCGTTCGCCGCGAGCCACGGCCAGCACGGCAGCCGGTTCTCGAAGAAGCCCGGGCCATACCACGACACCGTGACGATGCTGCCGCTCAAGGCGGCGGGCACAGCAGTGATCTCGATCGGGACCGCGGCGACGCGCGCCGTAGCTGGCGGCACGGTGGGAGCTGGCATCGGCTCAGGCGTCGGAGCGGTGATGCGCGAGCGTGCTACCGGTTCTGGTAGCCGCGGGAGCTCGTACGCAGACGTGACCTGTTGCACCTCCACGTTCGCTGTGACGCTCACCGGTGGGTGCGGGCGCGCGATCACTCCCGAGACGAGCATCGGCAACAGGAGCGAGACGCTGAAGACCGCCATACCGGTGCGCGCGATGACGGACGCTCCCTGCGGAGAGAAAAGTGAGAGAGCGGCGTGGAACGAGCGGAAGATCCACTCGTCGCGACCCGGCACGACGCGCGGACGTCTTGTTGACTGGATGCTCACCCGCCGCCCCACTGCGCGCGCGCCTATGCACGACCGATTCCAGCCTGTGTCCCTGCTGTTGACACGTCGTTACATCAGCGACATGTCGTGCGTGACGAGCGCTTGCTCGCCTCCCTGAACTTTCTCGCTCTGCGCAGTCATCAGACCGGTAATGCGACAACGACGAAGCGCGGGTCGCCTGGATTGGGGCCGGTCGACGTCTGCAGCGTTAGACGCTCCCCCGGAGTGCGCGCGACCCAAGAGACATCGGTGGGGTCCACCCGTGGATGCACTTCGCTCACTACATAGCGAAGCTCGCGGCCCGAAGGCGTGACGATCACGACCTCATCACCTTCGCGTGCGCTCCACAGACTCAGGAACATGCCAGTGCGCGCGTGCGCGTAGAGGTAGGTGTTGCTGCCGTCACCGGGTATCGCAGTGCCTGGTAGATGCAGCGCGAGGTTCTCCGGAGTCTCCTGTCGCACCGCATCGCGCTCGATGTCACCCTCCGCGATGGGCAGATCGATCGCAAGGCGCGCGATCTTGATCCGATAGCCATCCGGGATCGCGGGCGTTCGCGTGGCGGTCGGTGCATTCGCGGATGGACTCCCGGTCTGGCTCGGTGATGGCGCTGGCGTGACCGCAGCCACCGCCGGCGGCAACACCGAAGCCGGGCTCGCCGGCCTCAGGCTGCCGGCGATGAGGATCAGACCTATGAGGAGAGCGAGGACGCCCGCGGCAGGCGCCCAGCGGTTCACGGGCATACTCCGAGCACACTAGATGCCCGCCGAACGTCTGACGTACCAGTCCCGCTGTGAGCGAGCGAGCGAAGCGCTGCGCGCTCGCGGGATCGCCGCGCTGCTTCTCTCCTCGAGCTCGGACCTCGCATACCTCGCGGGCTACCGGATCCACGCCAGCGAGCGGCTGACCTGTCTCGTGGTCAGCGCGGACGGCGGCGCAACGCTCGTGGTACCCGAGCTCGAGTCACCTCGCGCGAAGGCAGCCGCACCCGACCTCACGCAGCGGACGTGGGGCGAGACTGAGGATCCGTACGCGCTCGTCGCTAGCCTCGTGACCGCGAAAGGCGACGTCGCAGTCGCGGACCAGATGTGGTCGCTGTTCGTGCTGCGCCTGCAGGCCGTGCTGCGCGGTCGCGGCTTCCAGCTCGCATCGGTCATCACACGCGGACTGCGCATGCGGAAGGACGCGTATGAGCGCGAGGCGCTTCGCGCGGTCTCCGCCGCGGCGGATCGCGCGTTCCCCCGACTTCTCGAGCACGAGTTCGCCGGCCGGACCGAGCGCGAGATCGGCGCGGAGCTCGCGGAACTGCTGCGCGACGAGGGACATGACGAGGTCACGTTCACCATCGTCGGCTCGGGTCCGAACGGGGCGTCGCCGCACCACGAGATCGGCGACCGGCGCATCGCGCTCGGGGACACGGTCGTGCTCGATTTCGGCGGCACGCGCGAGTGGTACTGCTCCGACATCACGCGCACCGTCCACGTTGGCGCCAACGTCGACGATGAGGTCCGACGCGTGCACGACATCGTGCTGCGATCGCAGGAGGCGGGGTACGCGGCCGCGCGCACCGGCGCCACGGCCGCATCAGTCGACGCCGCGTCGCGTCGCGTGATCGACGACGCCGGATACGGAGAGCGTTTCATCCACCGCACCGGACACGGGATCGGCCTCGACGGACACGAGCATCCGTACCTCGTGCGGGGCAACGAGGAGCGCCTCGAGCCAGGGATGGCCTTCTCGATCGAGCCGGGCATCTACATCCCCGGGCGGTTCGGCGTTCGCATCGAAGACATCGCGATCCTCGGCGACGACGGCCGCGCCGAACCCCTGAACCGAGCGGATCACGCGCTCGCGATCGTCCGCTAGCCCGCTGCGTCTCGTTCTCGCGGTCATCGCGGCGGGCGTCGCTGACCTCGCCGCGTTCCTCGCCGTGCCGAACTGGTTCGGCATCGCGGCGGTCGGCGCGATCGCCTATCTGCTCTTCTCGGCCTTCGGCGCCGGTTGGTTCGCGGTGCACAGATCGGCGCTCGCGGGATTCTTCTCGGTCGTGGTCGGCGCGCTCATCTACGGCGCATATTCGCTGCTGATCCAGGGCGCTGGACTCGGCGCGAGCGGCGTCGATCTCCTGGGATGGGAGGCACGCTTGCTCATCGCGGTGCTGCCCTACGCGGTCGGCGGCGCATTCGCGGGCGCCGGCGGCGGTTGGTTGCGCCGGCGCGCGGTGGCGCGCATCTGATGAGGACGCGTCTCATCGCGGCCGTGGCCGCGACGTCCATCGGGCTCGCGTTCTGGTGGGCGCTCACGGAGCCATTGCCGGTGCCGCCGATCATCCTGCTCGCCGTACCCGCCGCGATCCTCTTCTGCGCCGGCGTCATGGCGGGCCGCCTCGGAGCGATCGCGTCGCCGGTCGCGCTGCTGTTCTCGCTCTTCATCGGCAGCATCATCGCGACGCAGCTCCATCAATACTTCCGTCCGAATACGCCGCCGGTGTCCTCCTTCGGCGATCTCGTCGTGCTCGGATTCCCGGAGCTTCTCGCCCCACTCGCCGCGGCCATCGTGCTCGGCGGTGCGGGCGGACTCCTCGGTGAACGGCTCCTGCCCTCGGCGGGCTCTATCCGCTAGGGCGCCGCGCTATTGGAGCAGCGGGTTCGCTGCCTGCAGCGCCCACTCGTACAGGGAGTTCGGCAGCACGCCCAGGACGATCGTCGCCAGCGCCGAAATGCCGAGCGCCGCGGAGAGCAGCCGCGTGTTCACGACCATCGGCGCGCCGGTGTCCGGGTCGTACATGTACATGTGGACGACGACCCGCAGGTAGTAGAAGGCCGCGAGCACGGCGTTGAGCGCGATGATCACCGCGAGCCAGGCGTAGCCGGCGTCGAGCACCGGTTGGATGACGAGGAACTTCGCGACGAAGCCGACCGTCGGTGGGATCCCGGTGAGCGAGAACAGGAAGATCGCGAAGGCAAAGGCGCCGAGCGGCTGCCGGCGCGCGAAGCCATTGAGCTCCTCGAGCGTCGCACCGCGCGAGCCCTCGACATCGAAGTAGAGCAGGCATGCGAACGCGCCGAGATTCATCACGCCGTAGGCGAACACGTAGAACAGGACGGCGGCAGTCGCCGACGGGCCGGCCGCGGAGGCCGCGACCGCCGCGAGGATGTAGCCGGTGTGGGCGATGCTCGAGTACGCGAGCATGCGCTTCGTATTCATCTGAACGAGCGCGACGACGTTCCCGCCGGTCATCGTCACCGCGGCGAGGATCGCGAAGACCGAGCTCCAGTCGACCGCCAGCGGCGCCAGTGCGATGAACAGCACGCGCAGGATCGCGGCGAACGCCGCGGCCTTCGGGGCCACCGACATGAACGCGGTCGCCGGTGTTGGCGCGCCGTCGTACGCGTCGGGCGTCCACTGGTGGAACGGCACGACCGCGGCCTTGAACCCGAGGCCCGCGGTAACGAGGGCGAGGGCGACGATCGTCGGTCCGTTCGCAAGTCCGATGCGCTGCAGCTCGGTGGCGACATCGATGTAGCGCGTCGAGCCGGTCACCCCGTACAGCCACGCGAAGCCGTACACGAGAAGCGCCGAGCTGAATGCCCCGAGAAGGAAGTACTTGAGGGCGGCCTCGTTCGCGAAGCGGTCCCGGCGCTGCATGCCCGCGAGCACGTAGATCGGGATCGTCATCAGCTCGAGCCCGACAAAGAGCGTGATGAGGTCGGTCGAGAGCGCGATGGTCATCGCGCCGACCGTGGAGAAACAGATCGTCGCGTAGTACTCGCCGGGCGAGATGCCGCGCCGCTCGAGGTACGACGGAGCGACGAGCGTGGCGAACGCCGCGAGCAGGATGAAGACCGCGCGGAAGAACGTCGTGAACGTGTCGATCTGCACGTAGCCGCCGAAGTACTGGCCCGATGGCGGCGCGAGCGGTCCACCGAGGAACGCGAGCGCGAGGCCGACCACGGTCATCGCCGGCAGCACCATTCGCGACTGCGTTCGCGGGAGGAGACCGTCCGCGATCAGGACCACCGATGCTGTGATCGTCACGATCACCTCGGGAAGGATCGGCACCAGCGTGTCGACGAACGCGCTCACTTGAACGCGACCTGGAAGCCCGGATCTGTCGCGAGACGCAGCACCTGCTGGAGCGACGGCTCGATGATCGCGATGGCCGGCTGCGGGAAGACGCCGAGCAGCACGGTGAGCACGAGAAGCGGCACAGCGCAGATCACCTCGATCGGCGACAGGTCCGGCAGCGTACGGAACGCCTCACGCACCGGTCCGTACATCACGCGCTGGAACATCCACAGGAGGTACACCGCGGCGAGGATCACCCCGAGCGCCGCGACCGGGCCCCAGAACAGGCCGCCGAGCGGCACGCCGCTGAACTTGAACGTTCCGAGCAGAACAAGGAACTCTCCGACGAAGCCGTTGAGGCCAGGCAGGCCCAGCGACGCGAGCACGAAGACTCCGAAGAAGGCCGTGTAGAGCGGCCAGCGATTCGCGAGCCCACCGAGATCGGCGATGAGCCGACGGTGCGTGCGCTCGTACTGGATGCCGACGAAGAGGAAAAGCGCGCCGGTGACGAACCCGTGATTCAGCATCTGCAGCACCGCGCCGACCCCGCCCTGCGCGTTGAGCACGAAGATGCCAAGCGTCACGAAGCCCATGTGCGCGACCGATGAATACGCGACGAGCTTCTTCAGATCCTTCTGCACCGTCGACACGGCGGCGCCGTAGAGGATCGCGATGACCGAGAGAACGATGATCACCGGCAGCCACAGCTGCGTTCCAACGGGGAAGAGCGGCAGCGCGAAGCGCAGGAAGCCGTAGCCACCGGCCTTCAGGAGGACGCCCGCGAGGATGATCGAGCCCGCCGTTGGCGCCTCGACATGGGCGTCGGGCAGCCAGGTGTGGAACGGGACCATCGGCAGCTTGATCGCGAACGCCAGACCGAACGCGAGGAACACCCAGAACTGGAATTCCGCGGAGAAGCGTCCGCGTGACGCGAGCAGCTCCGGAAGCGAGAGCGTGCGCGAGCCCTCGTCGCCGGACGCGAGCCAGACCGCGACGATGGCCACGAGCATGAGCAGCGAGCCCGCGAGCGTGAAGATCACGAACTTCAGCGTCGAGTAGATGCGGCGCGGCCCGCCCCAGATGCCGATGATCAGGTACATCGGCACGAGCATCAGCTCGAACATCACGTAAAAGAGGAAGAGGTCGAGCGACACGAACACGCCGACCATGCCGATCTCAAGCACCAGGAACGCCGCCATGAACGACGCGAGACGGTCTTTGATCGCGCCGCCCGACGAATAGAGGACGGAGATGAAGGTCAGCAGCGTCGTCATCGGCACGAGGAGGACCGAGATCCCGTCGACGCCGACGAGGTAGCGGATGCCGAGGCTGGGGAGCCAATCCGCCTGCTCGACCAGCTGGAAGCCCGCCTCGCCCGCCTGGAACTGCGCGAGCATGACCAGCGAGAGGGCCAGCTCGACGAGTGTCGTGACGACCGCTACCTGCTTCACCGAACGCGGATCGTTCCGGAAGGCATAGAGCGGAATGAGTCCCACGGCGGGCACCACGAGGAGCAGGGTGATGATGTGGTCGATCGTCATCGCGTGAAGATCCCCACCGCGTAGCCGCCGTAGGCCACGAGGATCACGAGCAGACCGGCGACGATCGTGAGGGCGTAGTTCCCGACGATGCCGGTCTGCGCGCGACGCAGCGCACCGCCACCAAGGGCGGCGACCCAGCCGATCCGGTTCGCGAGGCCGTCGATCACGTGGATGTCGAACGCCCACATCGCTCCGAACGCGGCGCGGATGACGTCGACGATCCGCCGGTCGTAGAGCTCATCGATGAAGTACTTGTTCACGAGGAGGCGGTAGAAGGGACCGCTGGCGCGCGACACCGCGGCGGGGTCGGGCCGGTGGCGTACGTACATCGAGAGGCCGGCCAGGATGCCGAGCAGCCCTGCGGCGACGGACACCACCGCGAGGGTCACGAGCGTCGCGACCTCCGGCACGTGACCGCCTTCACCCTCGAACACCGGCCCAAGGAACGTGTCGATGAAGCCCTGCTCCGGCGGGAAGCCCACGAGGATGCCGAGCACGACCGTGCCGACGGCGAGCGCGATCAGCGGCAGGGTCATGACCGCGGGCGACTCGTGCGCGTGGTCGTAGAGGTGGTGGTCGCGCGGCTCGCCGTAGAACGTCATCCACATCGCACGCGTCACGTAGAACGCGGTGAGCACGGCGGTCACGATCCCGACTGCCCACAGCGCCAGATGTCCGTTCACGAAGGCCGTCGCGAGGATCGCGTCTTTCGACCAGAAGCCGGCCAGGGGTGGCAGCGCGGCGAGCGCGCCGCCGGCGAGGAGCATCGTCCAGAACGTCACCGGCATCTTGCGCCGCAGCCCGCCCATCTTCCGCATGTCCTGCTCGCCGCCGAGTCCGTGTATGACCGAGCCTGACCCGAGGAACAGCAGCGCCTTGAAGAAGGCATGCGTCGCGAGGTGGAAGATCGCCGCGACGGGCGCACCGACACCCAGCGCGAGGAACATGTAGCCGAGCTGGCTCACCGTCGAGTACGCCATCACGCGCTTGATGTCGAACTGCACGAGCGCGATCGTCGCCGCGAAGATCGCCGTCACCGCGCCGACCGTGCCGACGACCTGGAGCGATGGACCGGCCGCCTCGAACAGCGGCATCGAGCGGGCCACCAGGTAGACGCCGGCGGTGACCATCGTCGCCGCGTGGATCAGCGCGGACACGGGAGTCGGGCCCTCCATCGCGTCCGGCAGCCACGAGTAGAGCGGCAGCTGCGCCGACTTGCCGGTCGCCCCGAAGAAGAGGGCCAGACAGATCAGCGTGAGGTTCGCCTCGGTGGCGATATCGACGTGCTCGAAGACGTCGACGAACTGCATCGAGCCGAAGACGAGGAAGATCGTGATCATGCCGATCGTGTAGCCCCAGTCGCCGATGCGGTTCATCACGAAGGCCTTCTTCGCCGCGACATAAGGCTCGGGACGCTCGAACCAGAACCCGATGAGCAGATAGCTACAGAGGCCGACGCCCTCCCACCCGACGAACATCAGGAGGTAGTTGTCGGCCATGACGAGGATGAGCATCGCGAACACGAAGAGCGACAGCCAGGTGAAGAAGCGCGCGAATCCGTGGTCGTGCTCCATATAGCCGTTGGAGTAGACGAAGATCAGGAAACTCACGACGGTGACGACGAGGAGCATCACCGACGAGAGCGGATCGACGAGCGCCGCGACGCTCGAGTGGAAGTCCCCGACACCGATCCACTCGTACAGCGTCACCGTCGTTCGCTCCGCGCCGCCGAGGACCTCGAGGAAGACGCCGATCGCGACGAGCGCGGATAGGCCGACCGCCACCGACGCGATGATCCCGGTCCACTTGTGCAGCCAGCGCCGACCGAACAGACCGTTGATGAGGAACGCGGCCAGCGGGAACGCCGGGATGAGCCAGACGTTCTGGATCATCTAGCCCTTCTCAATCTCCCGGCTGCCGCCGGGGAGACACGCTCAGGGCTGGTGGACTCGTTCGTCGCGGCGAAGCCGCTCCTCACTCGATCAACCTCTCATCTGCCGGATCTCGTCGACGTCGACGGTCGGCCGGTTGCGGTACGCCGAGAGAACGATCGCGAGACCGACGGCGACCTCGGCCGCGGCGACGACGAAGATGAAGACGACGAAGACGCTCCCGCGCTCATCGATCGACGAGTAGCGTCGAGAGAACGCGACGAGCGCCAGGTTCGTCGCGTTGAGCATCAGCTCGACGGACATGAGGATCACGACCGCGTTCCGTCGAACGAGAACGCCCGCGGTGCCGATGAAGAACAGCACCGCCGAGACCGCGATGAAGGCTCCGAGCGGAACAGCCACGCTACTCCTGCTCGATCTCTGGGCTTCGCCCAGGAGACATGCTCAAGGCTGGTTGATTCGCTCGTCGCGCACGCTCGCTTCGCTCGCTGAACAGGGGCCCCTCCCCCTGAGCCGCTCCTCGCTCAGTCATTCTTCGTCCCGCTTCACGAGCACGATCGCGCCGACCATCGCGGCGAGAAGAAGCACGGATGCGACCTCGAACGGGAACGCGAAATCACGGAACACGCTCGTCGCAAGGGGTAGGAGGTCGCCGCCCTTCGGCGCCAACGTCGCCGAGTCCTTGAAGGAGAACGACACGAGCGCAACGAAGATCGCGATCGGAACGACGAGCACCGCGGCCCACCACTTCTGGGTCTGGAAGAAAAGCCCATACGCGCGCGGTGACTGGGGCGTGAACATCACGCCGTAGAGGATCAGGACGGTGATCGCGCCGACGTAGATGAGCACCTGGAACATCGCGACCGTCTCGGCGCCGAGCAGCAGGAACATCCCGGCGACGTTAAGGAACGTGAAGGCCATGAGCAGCGCCGACGTCGTGATGCGGTTGGCGAGCACGACGCCCGCACCCGACGCGATGGTGGCGATGGTCAGGACAGCGAACAGCGCCGGCTCGATGAAGTCGTACACCTACGCAGCGGTCCGGAGGCGCTCGCGGAGCGCGACAAGGCGACGGCGCTGGACGTACGGCAAGGCCACGACGAAGAAGGCGAGAAGGATCCAGTTCGCGATCGCGACGGGCACCACGGTCGTGGGGAAGACGAGAAGCAGGATCGCGGTGACCATGAGGTTCGTGAGCGTCAGCGGGATCAGGATCTTCCAGCAGAGCGACATGAGCTGATCGATGCGCAGCCGCGGCAGCGTGGCGCGGATCCACATGAAGACGAGCACGAAGAAGTACGTCTTCAGCGTGAACCAGAGGACTCCGAGAAGCGGGAAGACCTCGACGAACGGCCCGTGCCAAGCGCCGAACCACAGCGTCGCGACGATCGACGACACGACCGTGACCTCACCGTATTCGGCCAGGAAGAAGATCGCCCAGCGCATCCCGGAGTATTCGGTCAGGAAGCCCGCGACGAGCTCCGACTCGGCCTCGGGAAGGTCGAACGGGTTGCGGTTCGTCTCGGCGAGTCCCGCGATGAAGTACGTCACGAAGGCAAGCGGCAGCACGAGCACGTTGAGCTGCCAGCCCGGCTGGCTCTCGGCGATACCGACCATCGAGAGCGTCCCGACGACGAGCACGACCGTCACCAGCGACAGGATCTGCGGCACCTCGTACGAGATCAGCTGGCCGGCGGAGCGAAGGCCGCCGATGAGTGAGTACTTGTTGTTCGACGCCCAACCGGCGATGACGATGCCGAGCACGGTCATCGAGCCGAGCGTCGTGAGATAGAGGAGTCCCACGTTGAGATCCGCGCCGACGATCCCAGGGGCGAAGGGGATCACGACGTAGCTCGCGAGCATCGGGCTGAACACGATCGACGGCGCGGCGAGGAAGAACCACTTGTCGGTCAGGCGCGCGCGGATGTCTTCTTTGCCGAGCAGCTTGATGGCGTCGGCGAACGTCTGGAGCAGACCCCAGGGTCCGGTGTGCAGTGGTCCGAGCCGGTCCTGGATGATCGCCTGGATCTTGCGCTCGAGATAGATCTGCGCGAGCGCGCCGTTGAAAACGAGGCCGACCGCCAGAAGGACCGCGATCACGAGTCGAAGTGGAGCCCAGATCGCGGGATCGATCCCGAACGGACCTACCGGCACGGCGTCATCAGCCTCCGCGCGCGTCGCTGCGCGGCGGGAGGAACGATTTGCGCATCGGGTGACCGGGGAACGACTCCTCGAGGAAGATGCGTCGCATATCCGGGTGGCCGTCGAACACGATGCCGAACATGTCGTAGGTCTCGCGCTCGCACCAGTTCGCCCCAGTCCACACCGAGCTGAGTGTCGGCACATGCGGCTCGGCCGCGTCGCACGGAGTGCGAAGCATTACGAAGACGTGCGACTCGGTGCCGCGAACGAAGGTGACGCTGCGAAGCTCCGTCCCGGTGTCGACGCCCGCGTTCACCGAATAGAGGTCGCACCGCGTTGACGGGTCATCCCGGACGATCGTCGCGACCTCCACCAGCCTCGCGCCCTCCACATCGACGACGACCATGTCGTGCAGCGTCGAGACCTTCGCTCGGTCGCCGATGCTCTTCGCGAGCGCGTCGCGCGCTGCGGTGAGGTCGATCGTCGGACGCGGCGTGCTCAGTACCAATTAAGCGCTTTCTTCTTCCAGGCATAGAAGAGGCCCACGACGAGGATGGCGATAAAGATCGTCATCTCCACGAGGCCGTACCAACCGAGCTCACGGAAGAGCACGGCCCAGGGGAAGAGGAAGATCACCTCAACATCGAACACGACGAAGAGCAGCGCGAACACGTAGAAGTGCGTTGGGTAACGACCCCACGCTTGGCCGACTGGCTCCTCGCCCGACTCGTATGTCTTCAGCTTCTCGCGCGTCGGCTTGAAGGGAGCAAGCAAGTGGCTCAGCAGCATCATCACCGTGACGACGAGTGCTCCCGCTACGAAGAAGGCGAACACATACACATAGGAGAGGTTGTAGTCGGGCACGCACGTAGGGTACGGAGGTACTAATGGGTGAGCAAACCCGTGACGCTCCTGCGATTGACAGCGTTTGGCCTCATGGGTACGGTACCCCGGCTCAGGACAGAGCAGTACGCAATGCGTACATGACTCGGCGACATTTGGGGGAGGGACAACCGTATTGGCGACGAACGTGAGAAGGGCGCATGCCACACCTTCGCTGACTCTCGGCGCGCGAAGGATGGTCCGTAGGAGCGCCTCGTCGCTGATCACCTCTGGTCAACAGTCGAAGCAGCGGCTCGTGGACGTGACGTTCCGTCGCATCCCACACGCGCTCGCTGCGTACTTCGGCTCGAAGGGTCTTCGTCTGGTCCTCAACATCGCGACGGCGATGTTGGTCCTCATGCTTCCTTACACAGCGGCGACCGCCGGTCGCGCTGAAGCCTCACCGGCCGACGCTGCAGCGCCATCGTTCGCCGCGGTCCCGATGGACGATGTCGCACGTGCACAGATCACGGCTCGCGGCGTCATCGCCGGTACGCGTAGTCCCACAACGGTCGCCGCTCCCGAGGCGCGACCTGTCGTGGTCCGCACGATCGTGAAAGAAGACTCGCTGTCTTCGATGGCGAACTACTACGACCTTTCCCTCGAGGCGCTCGCATATGCGAACAACATCACTGAGGAAGATCAGAACCTCGCCATCGGCCACGAGCTGCTGATCCCTCCGGGCGAGGGCGCGCTCTACAAGGTGAAAGACGGAGACACACCGGAGAGCGTCGCGGACCGCTTCAAGGTCGACCCCGCGGTGGTCATGACCTACAACCGCATGTACTTCGAGCCAGAGCACTTCGCGGTGGGCCAGTTGATCTTCGTGCCGGGTGCCACGCTCCCCGCCCTCAAGCGCACCGAGCGTTCGAAGTCGATCGCGGTGCCGTCGAACGCCTCCCTGCCGGCGCGCACCGGTCGTCTTGGCTGGCCGGTCAAGGGCGTGATCACTCAGTACTTCTGGTGGGGCCACACCGGCGTCGACATCGCAGCGCCTTACGGAACTGGCATCGGCGCATCCGATGACGGCATCGTCGTCGCAACAGGACCGGTCGCTGTGGGCGGACTGCGCGTCTGCGTGCAGCACGCCGGCGGTCTGCAGACCTGCTACTACCACACGAGCGCTGTGTACGTGAGCCCGGGTCAGACCGTGGCGCGCGGACAGCTCATCGCTGCGATCGGGCTCACCGGTGTCACGACCGGACCTCACGTTCACTGGGAGCTGAAGATCAACGGAGTCCCGCAAGACCCGCTCGCGTACTAGCGCGCG
>Ga0207653_10000155_pt1 | contig 48260 bp, 44 predicted proteins | sample KBSK5251metaG_FD_184341 | JGI IMG/M metagenome (GOLD analysis project Ga0207653, IMG submission 184341) | Corn, switchgrass and miscanthus rhizosphere microbial communities from Kellogg Biological Station, Michigan, USA - KBS K5-25-1 metaG... | ecosystem: Host-associated > Plants > Roots >... | reverse complement strand
ACTTAATCAGCCCAGGTATCTATAAACATTTCATCCCTACGGGATTTGTGTGGCCGCAAAACTTTGTTGGAAAAACAAGATTCTCCAGACTTGTTACACGGAGGACCACAGAGTTTCCACAGAGAAATAAGTTTTTCCGGACAAACTCCTAAAGGCAGGTTCGAAACTACCTCAAAGCAGTTAGATTCCCGATTGCGCTGACCAGTTCGTTGGGCTGAATCGGTTTCGGCAGGAACATATTGAAACCCGCCGAAAGGGCTCGCGCGCGATCCTCGACGCGCGTCAGCGCGGTCAACGCTATTGCTTGCACAAGTTTTCGTTCGTCGTTCTCACCTGAACGTATCGCTTGAATCAGCGCAAAGCCGTCGTCTTCAGGCATCGCCAAATCAGACACAATGACATCCGCTTGAAAGCGTTCGAAAACTTCGATGGCCTCTTTGGCTGAGTGGGTAATCTCGACAATCGCGCCACGCTCTCGCAAAACCTCTGCCAGCATGTTCAATGTATCGTCATTATCGTCAACCAAAAGGATCTGTTGACCGGCAATCGACGTCGGCAGAATTTCTTTGCTCTGCGAATGGGTCCTCCAGCGCGATGGTCTTATCTGCGAGACTGTAGCAGGCTCGGTGGGTTGAAGGACCAGGTTCGGTAAAGTAATCGTAAAGGTCGCCCCCAGCGATTCGCCGTTACTAAGCGCTTCGACCTTGCCACCGTGAAGCTCCACCAGGTGACGAACAATCGATAGCCCGAGTCCCAGACCACCAAAATTCCGGGTCGTGCTGGAGTCCGCCTGCCGAAAACGATCAAAGATAAACGGAACGAAAGCCGGATCGATGCCCCGGCCCGTGTCCGAGACTGTGATTTGAACGTTCGAGTCTTTTCGTTTTAGAGAAACATTGACGCGACCTTTGGCCGGGGTGAACTTGATCGCATTCGAGAGCAGGTTCCAAACAATCTGTTGCAACCGGCTGGCGTCGCCGGAAATGTGCCGGATGGCCGGATCGAGAGTGACTTCGATCTGAATTTCTTTGGACGACGCCGCCGGCTGCACGGAATCGATGGCGGCATTGATGATCGAAGCAGCGTCGACTGGTGCAATGTTCAGCTGTAGCTTGCCGCTGATAACTCGCGAAACGTCCAGCAGGTCTTCGACCAACTGGGCTTGCGCTTTGGCGTTGCGATCGATGGTTTCAATGGCGCGGTCGGTAGCTTCGTTATCCAGTTTGCCGATGCGCAGCATGTGCGTCCAACCGATAATTGCATTCAGCGGCGTGCGCAGTTCGTGTGAAACCGTGGCCAGAAAATCATCCTTCATGCGATTGGCCATCTCGGCTTCAGCGCGGGCGAGCTGCTCGCTAATCAGCAACTTTTTCAGATCGTCTGAGGCCGCGCGCAACGCTTGTTCAGCTTTTTGTCGTTCCGCAATCTCAGACTCCAGCTCGTTCGCCTTCTGTTGCAACACGACGATCGCGCGCAAACGATCCTCAGCACTGGTCAAAGTGTTGTAGCTCTCAGCAGGGATGACTTGAGAATGTTCCTGGCATACGTCGATTAATGCCGCGCGGTCCGGACCGTTGAAGCTCTTCAACGAGTAGGCGCAAAACAGCGAGAATGCGTGTTGCTGTCGCAGCTCGTTCCACAACTGCTCCAGTTGAGTCGCGGCTTTGAAGTTGCCACGTCCCGCCAGGAGCCCCACCATTTCGCCGAAGGCCCGCAAGCCGCGACCGCCTTTGCCGGCCCGCGTGACGACGTCGCCCACGACTTTGCGAAACAGCTCTGGATAGATCACATCGTTTACAAAGAACCGCGACAATGTCTCTTCGGCATCAAACGCGAAGTAACGGTTGCCCAAACCGTCATTGACGACATCAAGACCGTGCCCCCTCAGTTTTGCCGCCAGCCCGTCACGATGCGATTTGGTCGCGATGACGATACACGCGTCGCCGTTTTGCAGGCCGTCACTTATGAATTCAGTAATGGAATCGAGGAGAAAGAATTCGTTGTCATAGAACTGCACGAAATGCCCGTCGCGCTCTAGCTTGGTTGTTTCGGGAAGGGGAGGCAGCACGCCCAGTTGATCGGCGTGCGCTAAGTTGAGCACCAGGCGGTCGTCTCCCATGGGATTAATCATACTTGTCCTGCGGGTTCTGGCGAAACTCGGGAGAACGGCTCGCGCATCATACCTCTTTTTGAGGTGGCGAATGTGCTTTTTCTGTTGCGAATCGCCTGAAAAGTAGTTCGGCCCTGTCAGAGGTTAGCCACCGATGAAGCTCATTGAACGCGACGGCGCGACGAAACTCGGATCGTTGATGAAGTGACGTGGCTCTTTTTTCATCACCACGGAGCGAATGAAGTCGATAATCTCAGATCGGCTGGCGCCATCGCGCAGCACTTCACGCAGAGAGTGTTCGACGGTGGAAAACAGACAGGTGCGAATCTGGCCGTCAGCAGTGAGCCGAATCCGCGAGCAGGCGCCGCAAAATGCTTCGGTCACGGGTGCGATGATCCCAATTTCTCCCGGCGCGCCATCGGCGAAACGATAGCGTGAAGAAGTTTCAGACCCTCTTGCTACGTCGAGAGCTTCAAGTGGAAATCGTTCTTCGATCCGCGCGCGAATTTCACGTCCGGAAACGACGTCTTCGCGCGACCAATCATGTCCGGAATCAAGCGGCATAAATTCGATGAAGCGCATCTTCACGTCGTACTCGCGCGCGAAGGCGGCAAAGTCGGCGACCTCGTCTTCATTGTGGCCGCGCACGATGACGGCGTTGATCTTGATGGGATCCAAACCGGCTGCTTTCGCGGCCGCGATTCCTTCCATCACGCGATCGAGGACATCGACCCCGGTCATCTGTTTGAAGACATCGCGCTTCAAACTGTCCAGACTGATCGTAATGCGATCCAATCCGGCGTCTTTCAAACTTTGCGCTCGGTGCGGCAGAAAATAACCGTTGGTGGTGAGCGCGAGATCCTGCAGGCCACGATGTCCGACAAACTTCAGGTTGTCGTTTGGCGGTGGACTCGGCTCTCCTGATTCAGCGACAAACTGAAGTTTGTCTGACATTGGCGTTTTCAATCGCGCGAGCTTGTAAATGATTTGCTCGATGTCGCGCCGCATCATCGGCTCGCCGCCGGTCAAACGAATCTTTTCAATTCCCAACTCAACGAAGATGTCGCAGGCATATTCGATCTCTTCGTAGGAAAGCATTTCTTCCTTGGGCGCGATCGGCGGCTCGCCGTGCGGCAGACAGTAGAAACAGCGAAAGTTGCAGCGGTCCGTCAGCGACACGCGCAGGTCGCGGATGGGACGGTTGTAGGAATCTTTGAGGGCGGCGGACATGGTTCTTTTGCGCTTTGATAGGATGATACGCCGTCTACGTCGAGCGTTCCAAACGCGGCAATCTTATGAGCTATTCAGAGTCGAGCGCTTTAAGAAATTCAGCGGGACTCAGAATCTTTAGCCGCGGAAATCGAAATTGAAAATCGCGACCTTCTTTCGTATCCCAATTCATCAGGTCGAGCATATCGCGATCTCGCGTAAACGAGAAACTGGGCGCCCGATTCAATCGCTGCGTTGAGATAGGGCTCGTCGTCCGGGTCGCGTGGAAGCTCGAACCGCCTCGGGACGTTACGCAAAAGTCTGCCTTTCAACAGCAAGGTTTCGATCAACTGCTCGACTCTTTCATCCGTGGAGAAGTGGAAAATCCCGACGCAATTGTGAACGGGATAGCACGTCATGCAACTCTGTTAGAATCTCAGAACTGATGACGAGCGACAGTCGGCCTTGCTCAAAGCGCTCGAGACAGGTAGCTGCGGGTCCGGATTCTTTGATGAGGCTTTGGAGAAAGATTACACAATCGAAAACAACCAGAGGGTCAGGCACTGCGTTGCTTTCTGACTTCCTCTACTGCGGTTTCAATGCGCGTATCGAGTTCTTCGTCCGACAGATGGCCGGCGCGCACCTGTTCGCGCACATCCGCAAACAACTCGCGCAAAGAGGGCGTTTCGACGGCACGCTCCAGGACTTCGATTGCGAACTGCGTCACGTCCTTACCCTCGGTCGCGGCGCGTCCCGCAATTCTCTTTTCCAGTTCCGTGGGAATAGTACTCTAGAGCTCGAAGAACTATTTTGAATCCAGCATCAGCCAATAAGTTGAATCCAACACGGATGTCCAAAGGACCCCAAGCACTGACACGTAGTGACGCACCCCACTCGCCTGTTGGCTGGTACGCATTTAGATTTCTTACCTCTGGCAAATTACGTATCAGGTTGTGTTCTTCTGAAGGTAATTGCGACAGTGGCCACGGCGGCATCGAACTCAATTCGCCGTACAGTCGAGTTAGATACGAGTGGACTACACTACGTAATGAGCCATTCTCGATACGGTGGACCGCCGCTCCCGATAGGTCAGAAATTGCGGCCCACGCGCTATCAACTTGGCGATTAGTAATCAGAAGTACGGTCCGCCCTCTGCCGTGAAAGAACCCCAGTTCGTAGGCTACGTTTGGTCTCAATTCGTCAACGAAGACTACGGCACCAATGCAGGATCGCAATTCTCGGGTTAATTCGGTACCGAGAGTGGCACCAAGCGCAGCTCCGGTTGGTACTTCGAAAACCAACGGCTCGCACTGAACCGAAGAATCACGAAGAGTAAATGTTCTAATCGCTTCCTTTACTTGCTGCAGCTGTGAAGCGACAACTTTTGCAACAGAATGAACGATGAGGATTATCTCTGTATTCGTATCCATGGCATTGTTAGTTGCGGTTAATGGGAACTGTCATCGCGGGACTCTCACTTCACCGTCAGCGTCATCTTCGCAAAATACTCCGTCAGGTTGCCGTTCTTCATCATCGTTTCGCGTTTGCCCCAGGCGATGATGTAGACGGAATAGATGCCGGCCGGCAGCTTCAGTTCATTGTTAACGGTGGCGTAGGAGCGGTTCTTGTCGCCGATATTCTGTTGGTACTCATTGATGAACTTGACGTCTTTGCCGTCAGGTCCCTGCTGATAAAAGATTATGCCGATGAAATCGACGCCAACCGGCGTCGGGTTTTTGAACAGCACGTCAAAGCCTTCATTTGCTTTCCATGAGGTCGATTCGCCTACGCAATTCCAGTTGTCGTCCACTGTTTTGCAAATGCTGACTTTGCCTCCGCCGGCGGCCGTGTTACCGGATGAACGTGGGCCGACAGTGTCCGCTCCGATCGTGAATTCGCTCGTCGCCCACACCTGTGACTTGTTGTAGTAATTCGCCAGACGCACGAAATATTTTCCGGGTGTGTTGATGGTGAATTGGGCGTACGCGGTCGTGTGCTGCGGCGAAACCTGATAGTCCTTGTTCTCTACGTATTCTCCGTCGGCATTGTCTTTGGTGATCATGAAAGTTACGCCGGCGCCGGTTGGTACCTTGGGAAACGAATAGACCATATGAACGTTGCGCAACGTGCCTTTCGGACTAAACGTTTTGGTGGGATTAATGCAGGTCGCCGTCTCGACTGTGTTGATGCCGAAGTGGGCCTCGGTGATTTTCAAGTCTTCGCATAGCTCCAGCTTGTATTGCGCGCGAGCGCTGGAAGCAATTAACAGCGGGACACAACCGGCGAGAAGGCAAAGTGAAAAACGTCGCGTTAACATGGCCGCTCCTTTTGAAGTGATCCCGACCTGTCGGGATCGCCGCGTTGGATTTTGATTTGGTGCCGGCGAATACTAGCGCCGGTAAGGAAAGGTCGTCAACAGCCAATAGCACAGACTTTTAGTCCGTGTTGTTTTGTGAATCACAGACTAAAGTCTGTGCCACTTAGAGAGGATACGATCAGCTCTCGCGGCCGAAGTCATCCTGCAAACGCACAATGTCATCTTCGCCGAGATAGTTGCCCCGCTGCACTTCGATAAATACGAGCAGTTCGTCGCCTGGATTCTCAACCCGATGGGCTGAGCCAATCGCAATGTCGATTGCTTCGCCGCTCTTAACGATTATATCGCGGTCGTCGAGAGTGACTTTTGCAGTGCCCTGCACAACCACCCAATGTTCGGCGCGTTGCGCGTGCTTTTGATAGCTCAGACGTTTTCCTGATAAAACCTCAATCCGTTTGACCTTGAAGTTCTCGCCTTCATCGAGCACGGTGAAAGTGCCCCAGGGACGGCGATCGAATTTAGGCGAGTTGTCGACAATTGGTTCGGCCAATTTAATTCGCTCCGAATTTGAGAGTTTTGATCAGCGCTTTCCGGGAACCGAGCCACTGATCTTTTTGCGCGTGGTTTCGCCGGTGTGAAGAACGGGAATCGCGCTATCAACTTCGGAATGAGGGCGCGGGATGATGTGAGTACTGACGACTTCGCCGACGCGCCGGCCGGCAGCAGCGCCCGCGTCGACCGCGGCTTTGACAGCGCCAACTTCGCCGCGCACGATGGCCGTGACCAAACCGGCATCGATCTTTTCCCAGCCAACCAACGTAACGTTGGCGGACTTTACCGCAGCATCTGCAGCTTCAATCATCGCGACCAGGCCGCGGCATTCAATTAGTCCCAGTGCTTCTCGTTCCACGATTCTTTGTCTCCGAATTGGGAGCGCAAGAATAACACAAACCACGTGATTAGAGTGGAGTTCGCGGACTTGTTAGTGGTGCAGTTTGAATGTGGCACGCGCATCTTGCGCGTGATTCAAGGGCCGGACGCCCGTGCCACGCCGGCAGAAATCACGCGGTAGCGGCTATTCTCGCGGATTCCTCAACTATGATAGGCGCGCCATCAAGCCTCAAGGCCGTCAGCAAGGTATCCTGGTGCCGGTAGATGAAGTCGTCACGCTCGGTGATGAGATCGTCAAGCACCTGCTGGCGACTTTCTTCCAGTTTTGCCGCGTCCCAGCGGTTCTCGCGTCCATCCGAATAAACATAAGAAAGATCTTCCACCACCGTCAGCAGGAGATCGTTGCTGTTCCTGGTAATCCGACGGAGGGTGTCGGCATATTCCGACATTCCCGGCAGCGCCGGAAACAGGCGTTTCATGATCGCCACTTCGTGCCAGGCGGTGGACAGTTGCAGGGTTACCGCCTCGAGGCCATGAATCCAGCCCTGAAGGCTCACGACGTTGGTGATTCCGTCATAGAAGTCGGCGAGCCGCGGATCCAGAAAATCGTAATCCGGACTACAGACGTCCCCGCGCAGCCGCCCGGTACGCACTAATTCATCTTTGATCGGTGTGCCATCGTAGGGCAGCATGCGGCAAAAAGTTACCGGCAGACATCCATCGGCGAGGATGGTGCGAAGGAAGGTGAGGTTCTCGCGCACGGACTCAAAAGTGCTCGACGGATCAAGAAGCATGAACCCGTATTCCCACATTAAGCCGATGCTCTTGAGAATCTTCACCGCCCTGAGATTTTGCTCGACAGTGATCTGTTTGTGGAGCGTTTCCAGTCCCTGTTCGCTGCCGGATTCGAGCCCCATGTAAACGAAGTAGAGGCCCGCTTCTTTCATGCGGATGAAGAGATCGCGATCGACAGCGTCGGCGCGGCAGTTCATTTTCCAGATCACCTTTTCCGGGAGTCCGCTGCGATGTAATTCATCCACGAACTCGTTGGCCCAACGGCGCCAGACTGTACCAAACAAAGGAAAATCATCATCCTGGAAAAGAAAGATGGTGACGCCGCGTTCTTCGTGCAGCATCTTCATCTCTTTAACGACTTCCGCGGGTTTACGCGTGCGCACGATCTTTCCCGGCGCCGCGCGATAGAACGTGTGGATCGAGCAGAACGAACAAGTGCGGGCGCAGCCGCGACTGGCGATGATCGGCATGATGCTGCGGCCGAGCACAGCTTCCGGCTCGTAGTTGCGCTCCGGATACGGCAACTGGTCGAGGTTTTCCACCAGCGCGCGCGCGGGTGTCTTGATCAACTCCTGTCCGCGCCGGTACACGAGCCCATGAATGTCACGCCAGTCGTTGCCGACGCTGATTGCGTCAGCCATCTCGAGCAGAGTCATCTCGCCCTCGAAGCGGACGACGCTATCAAGTTCCGGGACCAGTTCAAGAGTTTCCTGAAAGCTCAGGCTGGGGAAGTGGCCGCCCATCGTAAAGTGGCAATCGATGCCGTTTTCGCGCAGGACATAAAGCAGCGCCGCATAGCGATCGATAAAAAACTGAAAGATCAGCGAAAAGCCAATGAGGATCGGATTGAGCTCTTGCGCGATCCTCAGGATCTCCGATGGCCGTTGCTCGATGTCCACTACCTCTACGGAATAACCTTGCTCGCGCAGCACCGCGGCCAGATATCCGAGCCCAAGGTTTCCCTGGTGCTGAAAACCGACGAGCATGACGGGACGCGAAGTGTCGCGTGCACGCTCCGCGGCCGACGGACCCTCGAACACGCGTAGCGGAATAGGCTGGCGCATAAGTCCTCCCGAGACAAAACCATCCGGCACGCGTCAGTGACGGCGCGTGCCAAAAGATCGAGCTGCGAAATCAGTTTGGGTGATTACTTTTGACCCCTGGAGAGCTGCGCATTTACGTCTTTGATAAATTGAGTCTTGAGCTGCTGGATCTTGGCCCAGGCAGTTTTGTCGATTCTCACCCATGGCGGCACCTCGTCAAAAACGTATTCCTTTTTCATTAGGAACTGTGTTGCGAGCTTCGCACTTTTTTTCTTCGCTACCATCTTTTGTCTCCTTAGAAAGTTACGATTTACAACTTCGAGGATCAGCATCGGACACGCGATGTGTCTGATCGCTCATAACTCCTCAGAGCTTTGGGGGAATTGAGGCGGCTAATATACACCTACAGGTGAGTCTGTCAACAAGAATTTGTAACGCAAACTGTTAGTTTGCAATGAGTGAATGGCATCAACGCGCGCAAACTAACAGTTTGCGTTACAAAACTTCGTCGGACGCGATTAGTTTCACAGCGAATGAACCGATGCGGAAATTCTCCCGCCGCAGCGAATGCTATCTGATGACAGTCGGTTGCTGTTAGCGGCTTCAGATCCGATCATAAACTCGCTTCAACCAAAGTCTGGGAACATAGCCGCGAAATGGTTCTCGGTGGGCCGCATCGGTGCTTCTCTGGATATAGCGCATCGTCGTTTTGAGCGTCAGGGTCTTCCCGTCATTTGAAATAGTCCACTCGTCGATGACGTCGACCGTCTCAGGATTGCCTGCGAAAGAGCGATGCAGCGCGTAACGCGAGATAAGTTTGCGGCCGTCCCAGTTGGCGCTCAGCTTAAACGTCTCGCCGGTTGTGTCGCGATTGCTGGCCGTACGACCATCCGTATAGATGATCGAATTGGACTCTCCGAAAGAGTAACGACGGGTAAGTTTGATTTCCGGATCGTGAACAGAAATGTTGATGCTTTCTTCGCCCAGGCTGAGTGCATAACGGTAATCGTCAGCCAGATCGCTTTTTTGTGGATTCAACTTCCAGGCGCCGCTGAGGTCAGGGCGCGTCTGGGCCGGCTGACTTTGGGCAGACGCCAAGGTGGCGCAGGTGAATACGATGAAGATGCTGGCAAGTATTGTCCTGAGCATTGCCGGCCACTCGCTTTCGCGGTGCTGATTATAGCCAAACTAACTGTTTTCCTAATAATTTCGGAAGTGCCCTAATTCAGGTTGTTCTCAGCGTACTCTGCGGAGACCTCTGATCCTCCTCTGCGGTTAATTGCCGAAACATTGGATTAACCGCAGAGGTCACTGAGGATTCCGCAGAGTGTCGCAGAGGAAATCGAAATCAGGGACCATGCTAATTCCGCAAGCTCTGCACCGGCGCCGGAATCCGCCCGCCCCTTCGGATGAACTGATCTGAGGAAAAGCGACTGACCGCCATGATCGGGGCTGAGCCGAGCAGCCCGCCGAACTCGACCATCTCGCCGACTTCTTTGCCGGGCACGGGGATAATGCGCACCGCGGTCGTCTTGTTATTCATCACGCCGATGGCCATTTCATCGGCGATGATCGCCGCAATAGTTTCAGCCGAAGTTGATCCGGGCACGGCCACCATGTCGATTCCGACTGAGCAGACACTGGTCCATGCTTCCAGTTTTTCCAGACTGAGCGCCCCGACTTGCGCTGCTTCAATCATCCCTGCATCTTCCGAAACCGGAATGAAGGCGCCGCTCATGCCGCCGACTGAGTTGCTGGCCATGGCGCCGCCCTTCTTCACTGCATCGGTCAACAGAGCGAGCGCAGCGGTTGTGCCATGCGTGCCCGCGCGTTCAAAACCCATCCCCTCGATGATGTTGGCGACAGAATCTCCGGGCACCGGCGTCGGCGCCAGCGAAAGATCGATGATGCCGAAAGGAATTCCCAGACGGCGCGCGGCTTCGCGACCGATAAGCTCTCCTGCGCGCGCGAGCTTGAAAGAAAGTTTCTTGATGAGCTCGGCCAGGTCCTGCAACGGAAGATCCATTTCAGCATTTTGCACGGCGTGGTTGACCACACCCGGACCTGACACGCCGACATTCAAAACTGCTTCGGGTTCGCCGACACCGTGAAATGCGCCGGCCATGAATGGATTGTCTTCGACGGCGTTGGCAAAGCAGACGAATTTGGCGCAAGCCAGGCCACCGCGATCGCGCGTGCGTTCGGCAGCGTTCTTAATCAGATGACCGACGCGCGCGACTGCATCCATGTTAATTCCGGCGCGCGTGGTAGCGGCATTGACTGAACTACATAGACGTTCGGTTGTCGAAAGCACTTCGGGAATCGAATCGAGGAAATCGCTTTCGTTGCGAGTGAAGCCTTTATGAATCAAAGCCGAATAACCGCCCACGAAGTCCACGCCGACTCGCCCGGCTGATTCATCGATCGCGCGTCCCAAGTCAACCGGATTGCCCTTCGCGCCTTCGGTGAGCATCGATACCGGAGTGACGGCAATACGTTTGTTGGCGACGCGAATACCGATTTCATCGCCGATTTCGTTAACGGTGCTGACCAGCCGAGCCGCAGTTCTCTCGATCTTTTCCTGAACGCGTTGGGCCGTCGTTTCAATCGAATCAGTCACACAATCGCGCAGACTGAGGCCCAGCGTCACCGTGCGAATATCGAGATGCTCCATCTCGGTCATGCGTACGGTTTGCAGGATTTCGGCTTGAGAGTATTCCATCGAAGAAGTCTCGAGTTTCGGGTTTCTAGTTTCGAGTGTGAGCTTGTCTGCTTAACTAGTCTTCTTAAGAAATCACGAACTAGAGACTCGAAACTTTTCATCCCATAACTTTGCTGAGAATAAGCAGAATGACGAATACGACGAAGAGACCTAAGGCCACCAGCACGAAGCGCAAACTCGGATCATAGTGCGCCTCTTCGAACATGACTGAGGAAACGTGATGAATTTTCTCTACCCGTTTCACGTTGTCCTCAATCGCGCCGCGCGCCCTGGTCGAGGCTCGCTGTAGTGTCTCTTTGGTTCGCTCGCGCGTTGTGTGGCGATCTTCAACTAAAGATCTTTTCGCCGTATCAACTTCTGTATCTGGCGCCTTAACGGACGCGGCTTCTTCAGCCGGGATAACCGCGGGTTCGTCCGCGTCACTTATCGCTTCGCTTTCATTAGCCACCTGTGAGACTTCCCGGATTGGTTCTTCGGAGTTCGTTTCGGTTAGGGTCTTTCCGCATTCAGGGCAGAACATTGCGCGTTCGCCAAAATCGCGGACCGCCGCACCACACGATGGACAACGATGTGAAATTTCAGGAAGCATAGGTCATTGCCGATTTGGAAGATCGACATCGGTTGATTGTATTCGCAATGAATCTCGCATTGTATCCACGGTCTCAGTCAACGCGTCAAAAATCGACAATTGGCAATCGAAAATCGGCAATGCCTAAATTCGATGCATCGCATTGAATAAGTCTTCGCGCTGCGCGTAAATGTGCACCCCGAGCTTTTCGCCCTCGCTGCGCAGACGATCTTTCAAGTCGGCAATTGACGACTGCGACCGCGACGCATCGGCAATTATCACCATCGCGAATTTTCTCTGCACTACCGTTTGGTTGATATCGATGATACTGCACTTGGCTTCGGAGAGTATCTCAGCAACGCCGGCGACGATGCCGGGGTGATCGACACCAAAAACCGAGATGATGATGCGACTCGCCGATCCTTCGCTGGTGGTTGTTATGCTGAACGACTCGCCAACAGAAGTCGAAGCTGTCGTGCGCGCAGCCTGGTTCGTCGCCGGCTCAACCGCGCGATAAATATCAGTTACCAGTTCCTCGACCATGCTTTCATCCGCGGAGGCGCCAAGGCGATCATAAATCGCGCGCGTGATCCGGTAGATGAGTTCCTGGTTTGCCATTCGAAGTTCAACCAGCCACAAAAAGGCACAAAAGACACAAGATAATTCAGCCGAAAATCTGCGATCAGTATTAGCTCTAAGTCTTGCGCCTTTTGTGCTTTTTCGTGGCTATCTGATTTTAGCGCCGGCCGTTGTCGCGTCCCAGAGTGCGCGCGACCTCGCGCAATTCTTCCGATTCCGTTTCTGATAGATCGACTCGATCAACTATCCCAACCACAGCCGCTTCGATCGACATGTCCTGGTTTCCGATCGCGGTGCGCGCCGCCTTTCCGTACGCGCACATCACGGTTTCGCCCGCGCCGGCTCCCAGGCGATCCGCAACCACCACCACGTTCTTCGTCGGCTCATGATCCAGGTCGTACGGATGCACGATCAGAAAACGCATACCCTCAAGGTCGGGGCTCTTCTTTGTTGACCAAACTGTGCCGATGACTTTGCCGAGAAACATGTTTCGGGTTTCGAGTTTCTGGTTTCTAATTCGGGCTGCGCAAAACTCGAAACCCGAAACTCGAAACCCGAAACTTTTATGCTTTAGCAAACACTTCTGCCGGGTCGCCGATATCTCGCGCCGACGGCGTGATGATAGTCTTTGGGCCCACGTAAATTTTCTCGCCCTTCTGAATTGCGCGCTTCACGTCGTCTTCGCTGACAAAGTCGGCTGCCTGCCGGCCATTCGATGAAGCATTCGCATTCGCCGCAGCGCGAATCGTTCCACCGTTGCCCGTTGCATTCGGGGGACTCGGCGGGTTCGCGGGAGCTTCATTACGAACAGGCGTGGGCGCCGGCGCTGGTTCCGCCGGTCGATTCGCCAGAAAGCGATCGACGATGGCCGCGATTTCTTCGCGACTAACTTTCGGCGTTGCCGTCGGCGCCGGCGGTGGACTACTAACCTGAGCCGGCGCGCGCATCGCGGCCGCCGGCTGTGCTGTGACGGCTGGTCGCTTACTCGCGACGGGCCGCGTCTCGAACGCGACGCGTTTAATATCCATCAGGTGTAATGGCGAGACATTATCTGAAGTGACGTTACCGCCCCACGAACCGCAGCCAAGCGTCATCGACGGCGGCAGCGCGGTCGAGAAACCAATGGCGCCATGAGTGGTCGGCGTATTCACGGTTATTCGCGACGCCGGCATCTCGCTGCCGTACCGGACTGCCGCTTCGCGCGAGCGCGTGTGCACGCCGGCCGTGTGGCCCATGCCGCCGTAATGCAGAATTTCGTTGCAGCGCGCCGCGCCACGTTCGATTCCATCTTCCACATAGAACGCCAGAATTGGCGAAAGCTTTTCCATTGATAAAGGGAAGTCGCGGCCGACGCCGCCAACATCCGCCATCAGGCATCTGGTTCCCGGCGGCGCGGTGATCCCGGCCATCTTCGTAATAACTTCAACAGACCTGCCGACTATTGCCGGATTCAAACTTCTTTGCGGCGTCGAGACGATCTTCGCAAGTTGATCGGCTTCGGACTGACTAAGGAAGTGCGCGCCCTGCAACTTGAATTGTTCACGCACTGCCATTTCAATCGGAGCATCGACCACGATTGCCTGCTCAGAAGCGCAAATCGTTCCGTTGTCAAAACACTTGCCCGTCAAAATATCCTGAACTGCTTTGGGAACGTCGGCAGACCGTTCGATGAAAACAGGAACGTTTCCGGGGCCTACGCCAAAGGCAGGTTTGCCGGACGAGTAAGCTGCGCGCACTAAACCGATTCCGCCCGTGGCCAGGATGACCGCAGTCATCTTGTGCTTCATCAGCGCTTCGGTGCCTTCGATGGTTGCGGTCGTCATGCACGCGACCGCATCCGCGGGCAAACCTTCTTTCACGCCGGCTTCGCGCATGGCTTTGACGGTCTCGTTAATGCAACGAGCAGCCGACGGATGCGGCGACAGCACGATCGCGTTTCGCGATTTGATGGCGATCAGAATTTTGAAGATAGCTGTCGAAGTAGGATTGGTAGAGGGAATGATTCCGCAAACGACGCCGCGCGGGCTGGCGATTTCAACTACGTCTTTGGTTTCGGACACTATGCCGACAGTGCGGAGGTGCTTGAAATAATTCCAGACATCTTCGGCCGCAAAACGGTTCTTGACTTCCTTGTCGGCCGCGACGCCGTAGCCGGTTTCTTCAACTGCCAGCGCGGCCACTCGCGGAGATTCGCGAAGCGCGGCCTGCGCCATCGCCTCGCAGATCCGATCTATCTTGCCTTGATCAAAACGAACAACTTCGGCTTGCGCGCGGTGGGCTGCTTCTACCAGATCACGGGCCTGCTGTACCGAAATTAAATCCTTGTCGGCCGACATGATAAACCTCCATTGCCAATTGCCGATTTAGGATTGCCAATTTGAAAGAATCGGCAATCGGCAATCGCAAATCGGCAATGTTCTTACTTGGCTCTTTCCCTTGTGCTTTCGCGCGCGTTCAGGGATCGGCCAGCGTCGCCCTGGCCCAATTGACCACGCGCTCCGCCCGGCAACTGCGACTGTTCGTCCGGGCTGAATCCGGTGCGGCCGTCGACCGGCAAGACGCGTTCGACTTCGGCGTGGGGTCGCGGGATCACGTGCACGCTGATCAACTCGCCAACTCGGCGCGCGGCCGCAGCGCCGGCGTCAGTGGCCGCTTTCACTGCGCCTACGTCTCCGCGAACAAAGACGGTGACGTAACCCGCACCGATGTATTCTTTGCCGAGCAGCTGCACGTTCGCCGCTTTAACCATGGCGTCAGCGGCTTCGACGGCGCCAACAAAACCTTTAGTCTCGACCATTCCGAGTGCTTCCAGGGGCATCTCCGTCAGTCCTCACTTTTTCAAGATTGTAGAAGTTAAAAAACAAAACCGATTACGTCTCAAGCTACCACCGAGTGCCGCAAGAATCAAGAGTGCGAACCGTGCAATTCATAATGTTGACAACGTTTCCAAGCCAGCGCTATAGTGCGCGCAACGTATCGCTTGGTTAACTGCGAGACTGTCTTAGTGACAAGCATACTCGTCGATTTCAACGCAACAATGAAGCGCGGCGACTCTTCATGAGCCGGGACTGACTCAATCGAAATGTCAGACACCATCGGAGAAAAACTGCGACTCGCACGCGAGGCGCGAGGGATTGCTTTGCGTGACATCTCGGAACAAACGCGCATCTCCATTCGCTATCTGGAAGCGATCGAGACTGACGACTACAAGCGCTTACCGGGCGGGATTTTCAATCGATCATTCATTCGCGCGTACGCCAAGTTTATCGGCTATGACGAACATCAGGCGCTGGAAGACTATGCGAGGACTTTGCGCGAGCGGGGCGAATCCGATGATGAAGGATCGAAATCGCACCACTCGCTCGTTTACACTGACGACGGAGGGTCGCAATCCCGTTCGTCTTTGAAAACATTGATCCTGGCGATTCTAATTCTGGCGGCACTTTCGCTCGCCGTGTGGGGCGGGTTGGAATTTTACAAACGACGCACGGGGCAAAGAGCACGTCCGCCGGGGACGGGCAGGCTCATGAATTACCGGGCGGCGATAGCAGCAAATTCGAGTGATCGATGGAACATGACCGGGATTCCGGAGTGGACGAAGGAGGTTGAGCACGACTTTACTGTTTAAGTTTGTTCGAAGAAAGCCGCTCGCAATTTCGCAGTGTGCCCAACCCTGCGCTCCAGTTTGAGTTTGGATAACGCCCGTAGCCAATCTACGGGCGGTTTCGTTTTTAGAATTAGAAACACTAAAGGAGTAATCTGAAGTAATCATGATCATAGAAAAAATTCCTGAAGGTCTGACCTTTGATGATGTTCTGCTGGTGCCCGCGCGTTCAGACGTTCTGCCGAATGAAACGGATACGTCAACCCAGTTTACTCGCGGCATTCGTTTGCAGATTCCGCTTTGCTCGGCGGCCATGGACACAGTGACCGAAGCTTCTCTGGCGATTGCAATCGCCCAACAAGGCGGCATTGGCGTGATGCATAAAAATTTGAGCGTCGAGCGCCAAGCCGAGGAAGTCGACAAAGTAAAACGGTCCGAATCAGGCATGATTGTCGATCCGGTAACGATCCGGCAGGACCGCCCCGTGCGTGAAGCGCTCAATGTAATGGAGCGTTATCACATCAGCGGCGTTCCGGTCGTTGATGAAGACGGGCATCTCGTGGGAATAATCACTAATCGCGATCTGCGTTTCGAGACGCGGTTCGAACTGTTGGTTTCGGAAGTGATGACACCGCAGCCGCTGGTGACAGTTCCGGTCGGCACAACTTTGGATCAGGCGAAAGCAGTTTTGCAGGAGCATCGCATCGAAAAGCTTCTGGTCATCGATGATGACAAACATCTCAAAGGTCTGATCACAGTCAAGGACATTCAAAAAGCGATCAAGTATCCGACGGCGGCCAAAGACGATCTCGGCCGTCTGCGAGTTGCGGCCGCGATTGGCGCTACCGGCGATTTCAGGGAACGCGCCGACGAATTAGTCAAAGCGCGGGTGGACTGTTTGGTTATCGACACTGCTCATGGACATTCCGTGCGCGTAATCGAGGCGGTGCGCGAAATAAAACGACGGCATCCCGAAACTCAGCTGATCGCCGGCAACGTCGGCACCGGTGAAGGCACACGCGAATTGATCGACGCCGGGGTCGACGCGGTCAAAGTCGGCATCGGGCCCGGCTCGATTTGCACCACCCGCGTCGTGACCGGCGCCGGCGTGCCGCAGATTTCCGCAATTCAATCCGCGGTGGAAGCGGCGCGCGGAACCGGTGTGCCGATCATTTCCGACGGCGGCGTGAAGTTCTCAGGCGACATGGCCAAAGCGATTGCCGCCGGCGCCGATGTCGTGATGATCGGATCGCTTTTCGCCGGCACTGAAGAAGCGCCCGGCGAAGTGATTCTTTACCAGGGCCGCAGTTTCAAAATGTATCGTGGCATGGGATCGATTGGCGCGATGCGCGAAGGCTCGCGCGATCGCTACTCGCAGGAGCGGATTGAAGTCGAATCAAAGCTGGTGCCGGAAGGAATCGAAGGCCGTGTGCCTTATCGTGGCACTTTAGCTGAGATGGTTACGCAACTCGTCGGCGGCTTGCGATCGGGCATGGGTTACACCGGCTGTCGCACCATCAAAGAGTTTCAGGAGAAGACCCGCTTCCTGCGCGTGACGGCGGCGGGACTGCGCGAATCGCACGTGCATGATGTGGTGATTACCAAGGAAGCGCCGAATTATCGTTTGGAATAGGAAGAACAATATTGACAGGATTAACAGGATGGACAAGATGAGAAAAAGAAAGAAGGTTTCAGAGAACCCTGCTTAATTTCCAATCCTTTTAATCTTGTAAATCCTGTCTAACTCTTACGTCATGGCATCGCCACCAGCACGTCCGCCAGACGACCAACGACCGTTACCAACGTTCTCCCGGCGTCACTGAATCTGCCGGCGGCAGCCAGAGCTTCGGCGTCCGCGGCGCCTGAAGCTGAACCGGCGAGTTTCGTATAGTACGGCTGCAACGCGGGCGTGTTGCGAAAGTGGACTTCCAAAGCATCGAGCCCAACCCGGAAGTCTGTGAAGCTCTGCCGGAGTTGGACTTTGCTTTTCTCAACCGTCGGCGCGGCCTGGCCGGTCTTGGCGGCGGCATCCAGGCTTTCAATGCTTTTGGCGACGCCACCCAGTAAATAAAGAAATGTCGTCAGGTTCTTTATTTGATTGGCGACTTTGGTCGCGCCTTCGGTTTTGACGGTGGCCGCGGCAGCCATTTCGGCGTCAGCAGCCTTGGTCGTCTTCGACGGTGTGCTGCTTCGCGTCGAACGCTTACGCGTTTGGCCCAGGGCGGTCGTTGAAAGCAACAAGACGCAGACGAGAATGAGAATAGTTTTCATCGGTGGCTCCTCGGTCTCTTTCGAATTCTCTTTTGGTGAATAAGCCTGAAGCATTGACTAACAATCAGTCAAGCCAAACTAATGCCTCCTCAAAAGTAAGGGCAACCGAGACGGTTGCGCTCCAGTCCGACCCGGTCGCTACCGCTCCCGGTACTGACCTCGACGCTGTTACAATTTGCGCGTTCGTTCAACTGTAAATCATGCAGAGAGTTCTTCGAGTCGAACGATTAGGCCGCATTGAATATGCGGCGGCGCTCGCCGTTCAAAAACAAACCGAGCGCGCTGTTTTGACCGGCGGCCAGCCGGACACTCTGCTTTTGCTCGAGCATCCGCACACGTTGACGCGCGGACGCCGTTCAGCGAATGACGGAGTAATTGCCTCGGACAAAATTCTGCAGGAACGCAACGTGACTGTGTTTGAAACGAATCGCGGTGGCAAAGTCACTTATCACGGGCCTGGCCAACTTGTCGGATATCCAATCATCAATCTGAGTCCGGATCGCCCGGACGTGCTTCGTTACGTGCGCGATCTCGAAGAAGTCCTGATTCGCGCGCTGCACGACTTTCATGTCGAGTCATTTCGCATTCCCGGCTTCACGGGTGCGCATACGGAAGGTGGTAAGGTGGCAGCCATCGGCGTGCATATTGCTCGCTGGGTGACCACCCATGGATTTGCTTTGAACGTCAATACTGATCTCAATTACTTTGATTTGATCGTTGCCTGCGACGGCGAGCCGGTGACTTCGATGAAAGAATTGTTGGGCCACGAAATCGAATTGAGTTTAGTTGAAGATCGAATCATCGAACGCTTCGCCGAAGTCTTTGAGATGGAGATTGATTGCCACAAAAAGGCGCAAAATGCACAAAGAGAGAGTCAGGGAGTTGCCTGCACGTTTTGATATCAGGGTCTTCCTATTTGTGCCTTTGGTGCTTTTTTGTGGCTTAATTTTCTTCCTATGCTGACACTCGACTTAATCAAACAAGCTGCGGCCCGAATTGCCGGACGCGTTCATCGCACACCCGTGGTGACTTCTCGATCATTCAACGAAGTTGCCGGCCGCGAAGTCTTCTTCAAATGCGAAAACCTCCAGCGCGCCGGCGCCTTCAAAGCTCGCGGCGCCACCAACAAGATCCTCTCGCTGACTGACGAAGAGAAACAGCGCGGTGTGATCGCGGTTTCATCCGGCAATCATGCGCAGGCCGTTGCTCTCGCCGCGCGCGAAGCCGGCGTGCGCGCAGTCGTCTGTATTCCTGACGACGCGCCGAAAATGAAGGTCGCCGGTATGCGCAATTACGGAGCTGACATCCGCGTATTCAATCGTCATAGAGACGATCGCGACACCTTCGGGCGCGAGATTGCCGAACGGGAAGGTTTGGTAATGGTGCCGGCTTACGATGACTATCTGATCATGGCTGGTCAGGGGACCTGTGGTTTGGAATTGATTGAAGAAGTTCCCGATCTCGATTGCATGATGACACCTTGCAGCGGCGGCGGGCTGTTCGCCGGCGTCAGCACGGCCGCAAAATCCGTGAAGCCTTCGATCAAATGCCTCGCAGTCGAACCTGATACGGCGAACGACACTCAACAGTCGTTTCGCAAAGGCGAACGCGTGAAGATTTCTCCGCCGCCAACCATCGCCGACGGCTTGCGGGTGCAGACGCCGGGCGCGCTTACTTTCCCGATCACCCGCGCGAATGCCGACGATGTTTTGACGGTGACCGATGATGAGATCAGGGCCACGATGCGCTTCATGTTGTTTCGAATGAAGATCCTGGTCGAACCGTCCGGTGCGGCCGCAGCCGCTGCTGTGTTTGCCCAAAAACTTTCTGACGATTGCCGCCGCGTCGGCGTGGTCCTCTCTGGTGGAAATGTCGATCCGGAAGTGTTGGCGCCGGTAATTGATCCGGGAGAAGCCGCGTGAGCGCTCTGTTGCTAATTGACGCCGCTCCCGATCCCGTCAGTCTGGGAATTGTGGCCGTTGTGGTTTTGCTGGTGCTCGGCTTTGTGGTTCTGTTGGCCGCAGCCCTTGTAGTCTTTCTCTGGTTTCGCAAACGCAGCATGCGGCATCTGGAAATCGGGCGCGCTGATCGGGACCCTCAGCGTTCCCATTGATTCGTACCCAGGCCTCTGGCGTGCTTATTACCACGCCACCCGTCACCCACCACCGGCTCGCTATTGACTTAGCCTGCGCACAGGTTGTAAAAGACGCCTATCCCCTAATACCGATTAAGGTGAAGACTCGATGACACGCACTGCCCGACTGCCGCGATCTCGTACCGAGAATCTCGTCGTACGCGAACTGGATGATGAGACTCTGGTTTACGACATGGAGAGAAACGAGGCGCTCTGTCTCAATCTCACGTCTGCCATGGTTTGGCAGCATTGTGATGGAGCGATGACTGCAAGTCAGTCTGCGCGCTTATTACAAAGCAAGCTAAACGTGCCGGTCGATACGGACCTTGTTTTGTTGGCGGTCAAACAACTGGAACGGTTTCATTTGGTTGAGAGCTCGCTTAAGACACCCGCTGTTTCCCGGCGAAAACTAATTCTGAAATACGCACCGGCCGCGCTGGCCCTGCCGGTAATTCTGTCCATCAGCGCGCCAATCGCTGCTCAAGCCGCAAGTTGTGCGGGCCAGGGTCAACCGTGCGGCCAAATACCGTGCTGTCCCGGTTTTAATTGTGATGGAATCTGTTTTCCAAATTAACGCCGTGCCGCCTGCGGTCCGGCATGCTCAGTTGAAAGTGTCACCTGAAAAAACCGCCACCCCGATTTTGATTTCTCTACGTGGGGACGTTTCCAAATACTCCTCCGGCGCCATTGACTTAAGCCACTAACTGGTTATAAGAGTTACAGGTCTCTTATTCATTCAACACAGATCAAGGCGGACTTCGGAATGAAAAATAATGCCCCGCTTCCTCAAGCCCGAACCGACAATCTCGTGATCCGCGAGTTGGACGGCGAAACTTTGGTGTACGACATGGAGCGGGACGAAGCGCATTGCCTCAATCAAACCGCCGCCCTGGTTTGGAATCAATGTGACGGAAGGACGACGGCGACACAGGCGGCGCTCGCCGTGAGAAGAAACCTGGAGGTACCCGTCGATACCGATATTGTTTGGCTGGCAGTCAAGCAGCTCCAACGGTTTCATCTCGTGGAGCGGCCTGCTGCGACTCCATCCGTAACGCGGCGCGATTTGGTTTTGAAGTACGCACTCGTCGCGTTAGCTCTTCCCGTGATTATCTCGATTAGCGCGCCCACGACCGCCCAGGCTGCGAGTTGCGGTGGGCAAGGCGCTCCCTGCGGCGGAACAAACCCGCCCTGCTGCCCGGGTTGCGGTTGCGATGGAATATGTTTCTGCGGGGGCGCTTAGCGAATTTATCCCAGCAGTCCAAACCAGCCGTAAGCGTTCAAGATTTCACCGCCAATAAACGAAGCGAGGTTCGCGCAGACGATGGTTGCAAAATCCTGCCACATCGATCGTGTGCCGAACTCTGCCGTTGTTCCATAAGCCAGCCAGAACAAAATGCACTCGGCCAACGGGGCGAAGGTTTCGGCGACTGTTAGGTACATCGCGCGCGAGGTGTTCGCGAACACGAGCGGCATGACCAGGACTACGATCGGATACGTGCAGGCCGTCAGCCACACACCGGCGACCAGTCTTCGCTTAATGGAATGTCTTTTTGAAAGTCCGATGAGAAGAATCGGCGTTTCGATCAGAATCGTGAAGGGATAGCCGATTATGAGAAAACGCCAGAGATCGGAAGGAGACATTTTGGAGTGCGCCGGCTCGACGGCGCTTTGGATTCTACAATCGAAAGAGGAAAGCGGCGTAAAGCCGCCGCACTTCAAATCAAATCATTCTCAATAAGAACGGCGCTTCAGCCAGCACGTGCGCCATCGCCACCGTGAAGTACACATCACGCGTAAAACTGTAGTTGGCTGAAAAACCGAACCAAAGGGCGGCAACCGCCACCAGTCCGCAAATCAAAAACAATCCGATCAGTTTCGGAAAGCCGCGCGAGTGACTGGCAACTGGAATTGACTTCACACTCCAAATCGCTCCGGTCGCGCCGATCAACGGGAGCGCCACGATCCACACGCCGTAGTGAAGCATCTCTAAAAACACGTGCGTCGAAACAAGCATGTGGCTGGAAACGTTCGGCAGGAGATCTGCGCCCGCATGCTGGGTGATGCGCCAGAACAGTCCGTTGTCGTCTGGGAGCGACGAAGTGCGAGAGAGTTGCCAGAGTATTCCCGCCAGCAGCAATGGGAGCAGCGCCAGACAACGGCGATAAGTCTTTAGCCATTCAGGTTTGGTGCGCTGCAGGTGTCGATCCAAAAACCAAAGTGCTACGAGCGGGTGAATGTAGACGATGGCCAGGCTGAATAATTCCGGCGACAACCAGTTGAATGCACACAGAGCAAAAGCTATCGGTAGAACCCAAAACCAATCGCGATTCGCTTTCTGTCTGCCCCGCATCAACACCAGCGCGCTGATCCAAAGAATCATCACCGTATTCCAACTCGCGATTGCGTTGGGCCAATTCGCGCCTGACCAGATGTTCGCGTAGTAAAGCGCCGGTAACGAAACGTAAGCCAGAGTGAGCAACCCAATGCCGGCAAACGCCACGATGAAAAAGTTGCGCGAGCGGCCAAATCTCGCCGGCAGACGCATCAGAAAGTAACGAGCCTCGAACCAATTGTGCGGACCCGCAAAGAGGAAGACGGAGACGATCGACAATTGCAGTGGCAGCCAGCTTGCCAAAGCAGCTGACAGGCAGGCACTGCCGATCAGGATCGTGGCAAAGACTGTTGCACTGACGCGCGTCTGCGCGCGCGCGCGCGGCCCGTGCCAGATACCAACGTTGATTTTCTCGGCTCGCTCCATACCGTTGCACAGGCATGTGGCCCAGACTCAGTCTGTGAATTACTTTCGCCCCACAGACTAAAGTCTGTGCCACTAGTCGCTATTCTTCGCCGGGCTTGTTTGATTTCCGCAACGGAATGATCAACTTGATGTTGTCATCGCCGGGAACTAGTTCGATTTGCACACCGCCGGCGGTTTCTTTCCCATCCTTCAACGATTGCGGCAGATTCTGCCAGCGAATGTATCCCGGCGGTCCCGCATTCGCGCGGACGATCACGGTGGCGAGCCCAAACACGATGGCAACCAGAAACACTGCGGCGATTGCCTTTTGATTTCGCCGCTGGCCGGACCGTGCGAACCAAATGCCGGCGAACGAGACTGCGAGAAACATGAAGGTGCCGGCCATGATCGTGCGGGTCGAACTGTGCATGACTCGCTGCACCATCGAGCCGTCACCTCCGCTGTTAGCGGCGGCAGTCTGAAGGTGCTTTAGCGTCTCCTGCGAGATTTGCAGGCGCGCTTCATAAGCCTTCGGATCCGAGGTAACGGTGAGACCGGTGTAGAGAATTGTCTTGCCCTCAGCGGGCGATGGTTTTGGTTTGGCGATATCTGCAAACGCGTAGATCGCGCTCGCCAATAGCGCGCAAATAACCAGGGTCAAAATCAGGGTTCGTTTCATCATGCTTCTCCTTTTTTGGTACCGCGCCTGCGGTGTGCATCTCGCGAAAGCACGCCGGCGGCGCGCAATACCTAATGTTCATAAGAGGCCGGCTCAGATCGAATTGCCGCGCAGTATAGCGCACAAAAACAGTCGTTAGATGCTCAATCACAGAAACAGATGCCGCGACAACTCATTCGATGTTCGGCTTTTATGCTCTGTGTATTATTTTGGACGAGCGACGAAGACGTCGTTTGCGGATTTAGCGATTAATCTCTCGCCATTCTTGTTGGCATGGAGGTTGATATGAGCATCATCGCAGGTGGCGGCTCTTACCAAAACGCCGAATGCAAAATCAATCAACGAACAAACCGGGAGGATTCATATGGCAGACGATAGAGAGAGAAATCAAGGCATGAAACAAGGTACCGGCGAAGGTTCAGGTCAACACGCGCCGGGACGCAACCCGCAGGATGATCGTTCAGCCGGCGGCCAGCAGGGTGGTGATCAAAAGGGCGGCCAGCAGGGTGACAACTTCGACCCAAACCGTGGCGGCGACGGCGGCAGCTATAAAGAAGGCGGACAGAACGAGCAGACTCGTCGCTAAAAAGTGGTGCTGTCCACACCGAGGCTCACGCGTGGTGTTTCCGAAAGGGAATGTCGCTCGTGAGCCTTTTTGTTTTAGCCACAGATGAACGCGGATAGACGCTGATAGGAAAGACATGAGCCACAAAAAAGCACAAAAGGCACAAAAAGGATTTGAGACAGAGTAGGAACCTCCTCTTTCCCCTTTGTGCTTTTTTGTAGCTGTTCTTATCCGTCCTTATCCGCGTTCATCCGCGGCCGATTCTCTTCGTGCTCCCGCCGCCGCTAATCGTCCGGCTCATCTTGCGCGCGACCATTTCCGCCTCAGAAAAAACGCGCAGAAAATTCTCGCCGAGGATCTTGCGAATGTCCTGCTCGGTGTATCCGCGCTTTAACAACTCGTAAGTAATGTTCGGTAACATCGAAACATCGCGCGCGCCTTCGGGAAAATCGTTCGCGCCGTCGAAATCCGGACCGAGACCGACGTGATCGATTCCCGCAACCTTCACAATGTGATCGATGTGATCGATCAGCTTTGAAATCGGGAGCGGCGGCAAAGGGTTCTGGGCCTCGAGCTTGTCACTCTCTTCCGACAAACGTTCCGGATCGTCAGCGTATTTGACGCTGAGTGCTTCCTGCTGGGCCTTTAGTCGCTGGCCACGCTCGTCTGCTTGTGGCGCCACAGTTTTTTGATCGACGAAAAGGCTGTAGAAATTTACCTGGACCACGCCGCCGTTTTTCGCGATCCGCTTCAGCAAATCGTCGGGAATGTTGCGCAGCACGTTGCTGATTGCGCGGGACGACGAGTGCGAGGCAATCACCGGCGCTTTCGAAACATCCAGCGCGTCGCTCATCGTTTTGTCTGAGACGTGCGAGATATCCACCAACATTCCCAGACGGTTCATCTCGCGCACGACTTCCTTGCCGAAATCAGTCAGGCCGTTGTGCTTTGTGTCGCCGCGCGCGTCGGCCCAGTCGTTCGTGTTGTTCCAGGTCAGCGTCATGTAGCGGACCCCGAGCCGGTAGAATTCGCGCAAAGTCGGCAGAGAATTCTCGATCGCGTGGCCACCTTCGATGCCCATCAAACAGGCAATTTTGTATTGAGACTTGGCCCGGCGAATGTCCGCCGAAGAATTCGCCAGCATGAGTTCATTCGGATGCCGCTCAGCCGCGCGATAAACCGAATCGATCATGTCGAGCGTGCGGCGCGCGGCGCCTCCGTGCTGGACGTACCAGGGCTTGATGTAGAGCGAAAAGAAAATCGCGGACAGTCCGCCCTTCTTCATGCGCTCGATGTTCGTGCGATACGGCGTCGGCGGACTGCCGCCGAGATCGAAATCATCGTTCGTCATCGGCGTGGTGATGTCATTGTGCGTGTCCACGACAATTGCGCGCCTTTGAATCGCGAGTGCTTTCTGCCACAGCGCTTCATCGCGAGCAGAACGGTTGGACGAAGACTTTGGCGCCGCCGGCTTCTTCTGTGTTGATTGAGTCGTGCGCTGCGCGCCGGTCGGAATTGCCGAAGCGATGAATGCCAGCGTGAGCAGGAAAGTAAGAATCGATAACAACAGTCGTCGTGGTTTCATGGCGTAGAGATTTACCATAAAGACGCAGTCAGTGCCATACCTCGTTTAGGATATCGATGATTCATTGAAGTGGCACAATTGTTTTTCGCTCCGTTTCGGAGCGACATGTTTATAGAACTCGATTATCGAATTTGCTGACAGCTCCGTTAGGAGCGCAACAATCTGTCTGCGATTACGCTCCGAAAGGAGCTTGAATTCCTCTTAGCGTCTTCGTTCTATAAACATTTGCCTCCTAACGGAGCCTGCCCAATCGCGAAACATCCAACCTGGATCGCGTCCATCCGGAACGGAACAGCCACGCGCGCTCCTGTGGCTCGCCACATTCCGCCAGAGCCACCGCCGGCGTAAATAAGATTGTTATGTTACGGCGCATGACGGCAATCATTCTCGGCGTTACGGCGGTGGCCGTGCTCAACGCTCTCGCATTTCCCGATTCGAACGGTGTCTTGTCCGTTCAGAACCCGAGCATCATTTCGACATCTGCGGCGGTCCCCGAACGCGATTTGAGGTCACTGCCGGAATCTCAATCAGTTGAAACCCAGAACACAGCGAATTCCATCTCCCCATTTGAATTAGCCAGGTCCATCAACAACGTGCGGCGAACCAAAGTCGACGTTTCGTTAAAAGAAACCTGGCAGAAGCTCGGCGTTGAACCTGGTTCGTTCGAAGACTGCAGCAACGACTGCGAAGCGCGAGTCTTTCGCCACGAGCTCAGCGCTCACGCAGGGCCGGAGGTTGTGCTCAAGCTCACTCGCTTCTTCGACTTTTGCCGCTATCTGGTTTTTGCGCGTGACCAGGACGAGCGCGGATGGAAATTCCTGGGTTACGTCGATCACGATTTCAATAAATACGAGATGGCCCGTCACCGGATCGCTTCGGTGAATGGCAAACCATTTTTCATCGTGCGCGGACAGCAAGGCTCGGGCAGTGGCTACGCGCTTTACGCCGAAACCTGGTACGACGTCGGCGATAACGGAGTGAAGCCGGTGCTGTCATATCCGTCCGATGGCCACACCAACCCCTGGCCGGCGGGACTTGCCCGTTCATTTAAGGCGTCGACGATTGCCGGAGTGGCAGACTCAAATAGACTGACAGTCCAATACACAGTGAGTTACGACACCGCCGGTTACGATAACAATAACGTGAAACTGGCGTTCATTAATCGGCATCGCGCGTCTTACAAGTGGGACGCAGCTCAGGGAAAATTCGTTCTTGATCCGCAGCAGTCAGACATTTCCGCAGACGAAATTGCAGCCATCGCCAACATCGAGTCCGAGGATGAGCCGAAGGAAGGAACGAAAATTGGCGAGACCACTTTCTACTCTTCATCCAAAGCTTTCATCGGCGGTGGTTACGAAGTCTTTTTGAAGCACAATTTGCCGCGCCTGATGACAATCGCCAAAGGCCGAACTGCAAAATCGAAAGCGTGGTTAAGACAATTTCTCACCGAATGCCGGGATACGGACGAGAAGAAAGCCCTGCTCGAGGCTCTGGGGAATTATCCTTGACCGCAGAGGACCGAGAGGAGAAGAAGACCATTGAACAGCATTTACATCATTTACAGGAAAAGTGCTCTTCAGTGAAATCATGTTCATCCTGTAGATCCTGTCTAAGGTCCTTCTGTGTCCTCCGTGGTTCAAGTTAACTAAAACAGTGATGGCGTGTCGGAAGCTGAGTTAAGTTAGAATCATGTCCATGTCCATTCTAATTGCCGAAGACAACGTGGCGCAGCGCGCTTATTTGCGCGAGATACTCGAGCGTGATTTTCCATCGCATCAGCCGGTGATCGAAGCCGGCGACGGGGAAGAGACGGTGACGCTGGCGCTGAAAAACAAGCCCGAGGTTTGCATCCTCGACATTCAGATGCCGAAGCTTTCCGGCGTGAAAGCTGCGCGAGCAATCTGGCGCGACTTTCCCACCGCGCGCATCATTTTCTGGACGCAGTTTCCGCACGAGATTTACATCAACGAGATTCGCAAAATTGTTAAGTCGGTCGATCCACCACCCGCCTACGGCTTCATTCATAAGAACAACCCTGAATCGCGCTTCCTGCGTTTCGTCGCCGCGGTGCTGGAAGACGGCGCCGACATGATCGATCCGGCCTTCAAGGATTCTTTCAAGCGTCCTTTGCTGACTGAGTTCGAAGCGGAGGCGCTTTACTATCTCGCGCTCGGCTTGTCGAATTGGGCCATCGCGCGCAAGTGTTCTTTGAGTCTGCGCGGCGTCGAGAGTCGCCTGGCCACGCTCTATGAAAAACTCTTCATCTCAATTCCCGAAGGCACACCACACGAAGCTTACGAAAAGCTCGCTTACAACGTGCGCACTCGCGCGTTCTTTGAAGCACTGCGCCGCGGCCTGCTCAACAATGATGAGTTGGAGAAGGCTTCGGTCGATCTCGAAGGTTGGCTCGAGCGCGATCAGAAAAAGTTTATTGAAGAGCAGAAGCGGGAAGCTGGGAAGACGAAACGATCCTGATTTCTGTGGCGTCGAAGAATGAAAAAGAGTCTGCTTTTCGCGGCTTTGCCGCAGCACACCGCGGTGAGGCTTCGCCTCACCGGCGTCGCATTATGAAAGAGTGTGAGGCACAGCCTCGGCGCAGGAAATCAAAAGTGCAGTTCACGGTAAGCCGGAGGCTTACCGCCTTGTGCGGCGGCAAAGTCGCATCCTCGCTTCAGCGCATCAATCGCAATCTGACAACTCGCTTTACATTGCTGCTCATTTCAGTTCTCGTGCTTTCTGCTTTTTGCCTACTGCCTTTTGTCCCCGGGCTTCTGACTCGAGCTCAAAATCAACCGCCGGCGCAACCGCAACCAACTGCGTCTCCTTCGCCTGCGCCGTCGCCTTCACCCTCGCCAACGCCGCCGCCGAATCTGCATCAGTGGGGCGCGGTGACTTCGTTTCACGGGCTGCCTTCGGATCGCACGCATGCGATTGCGCAAACCGAATTTGGGGTCACCTGGTTTGCAACCGATGGTGGATTAGCGCGTTACGACGGACGCCGCACGAACGCAATCAACGCCGAAGGCTTGCCGCCCGGTCGCGTGCTCGCGCTGAAGACTGACGCGTCCGGCGCGCTTTGGATCGGCACAGACAACGGCGCTGCGCGCAGCTGGAACGGAAAGTTTGACGCAGTGCCCGAGACTGCGGGCAAAGTTATCACCGCGATCATTTCGCCAAAGGCTGATCGCGCGATCATGGTTAGCGAGGGCGGCCAGATCTTTGACTGCGAAGTTAAGAGGTCGACGAGCACCACGGCCCGCCAGGGTGAAGGAACTCCCGGTCTGACTTTCGCTGTGAAAACAATTCCCAATCAACCTTTGCAGAGCGCGGACAAGGATCATCCCGGGCTTTTGAAGATCACCAGCCTGGCCCTGGTCGGAGAAAAACTTTATGTGGGCACGCAAAGTCGCGGCTTGATTCTGATCGAAAACGGCGAGCCAAAGGAAATTGTCAGCAAGCCGCGCAGTTATTTCATCAATGCGCTTACCACCGACAACCGCGGACATTTGTGGTTCGGTGGGTTGGGCCGTGGCGAAGATGGAGCTTTATTCGACAGCAGCGATCCGCTTAAGCCCATCAAAATCGGCGCGCCCACCGGCACCGTCACCTCAATTGCGCGCGGCGCCGGTGATGACATTTGGGTCGGCACTGACGGCCACGGGGCATTTCATCTCGCCGAGGGAAAACCGATCGAGCGTTTCACGTTTGAAGGTACCGGTGGTGCGCTTCGTTCCGATCACATCTACGGCGTGTTCGTAGACGCAGAAGAAGTCATCTGGTTCGCCACCGACAAAGGCGTCTGCCGCTACGATCCGAATTCCATGCGGGCCGAAACCATTTCGAGCGATGGGAGTGCCAACTATATCCGCGCTTTGATTCGTAGTTCGCGCGGGCGTCTGTTCGCTGGTACGAACGCGGGACTTTACTCGAACGATGGTTCAAAGACCTGGACGGCTGTGCCCGAGATCGGACGCCGAATTGTTTACGGGCTCAGCGAAGATAAATCAGGACGAGTGCTGGTGGCGACGGCCAGTGGTCTGTTTGCGTCATCGTCGACCAGTGATTCGACCTTTACACGCATTTCGCCGCCGACTGATTCCGATAATGTGCGCGCGATCGCCAACGTCGCCGGCGTGACTTACATCGCGACTTTCGGTTACGGCGTCGAGAAATTACAGGGCTCGCAGCGGTCTCTGGTTTGGCCGGAAGCTAATTCGGACAGCCGGCTGCGCGAGCTTACAAGTTTGGGTCAGGATGCCAATGGACGTTTGTTAATCGGCACCGCGAGCGCCGGCATTTTTATTTTCGATGGGAAACAAACAACCACCGACATCGCATTTGAGAAATTGAAGGGCGAGGCGATCTGGTCTCTGTTGCCCGATGGTCCGGTGGTTTGGATCGCGTCGGGAAAGGGACTCTTCCTTTTTCAATCAGGTCAACTGAAGGACGTGGTTCCGGGGATCAATGCGCGGAGTCTAAGCATCAGCTTTGGCAATGATCGTCCAATGCAGATCTGGTGCGCCACGGTGGGCAATGGTCTATTCAAAGTCGCCCTGGATGATCAATTCGGCGCCATCGTTTCCCGTCTGGACATCGAGCAAGGCTTGCCTTCGCAACGCGTGTTCGCCGTTTGGTCCGAAGCGTCCACTCCGGGACGCGAGAAGACAATTGCCGGCACGAACCGCGGCATCGTTCGCTATCAGCCGGATCATTTGGCGCCAACTGTCTTGCCCGCGCGGGTCATCAGCCAACGTATTCACCAACCGAATGAATTGAGCCAGCGTCTGCAGCTCGAGTATCCGCAGAACAGTCTTTTGGTTGACGTAACGGCGATTAGCAGTCGGACTTTCCCCGAACAATTTCAGTATGCGTTTGCCCTGTACGACGGTTCGGGAAAGATCATTCGCGAAAAACTCGCGCATGATTCGCAGTTCGCGATGGAAAAGCTCTCGCCCGGAAATTACAAAGTAGTCGCGCGCGCTTTTACCAAAGATCTGACACCGGCCGTTCCGCTCTCGTTCGAATTTACGGTCGCGCGAGCGCCGTTTCCGTGGACCTCCACGGCCCTTGCCGTCTTATTGGCGCTGGCCCTGATCGCCCTGGCCTGGGGTTACATCCAGAACCGGCGCATTCATCGAACCAGTGCTGAGTTGGCGTCGGCGAATCGCGACCTGGCGAGCGCGCGTCTCCAACTTGCCAACGAAACCGAAACCGAGCGCCGGCGAATTGCGCGCGACCTGCACGATCAAACCCTGGCTGATTTGAGAAATCTGGCGCTGCTGGTCGATAAACTTCCGGCAGGTGGCGCGGAAGCAGTTCATCCTAATCGGGCGCCTTCACAGCCCCCCGCTCTTCGTTCCGAAATCGAAGCCATCTCACAGGAAGTCCGGCGCATCTGCGAAGACCTTAGCCCTTCCGCGTTGGAAAATGTCGGGCTGCCGGCGGCGCTTCAGTTTGCCTTGTCCCATGCGGTCGAACATGCGGCGCCCGATTGCAAGTTCGATTATGAATTTGTCTGTGATGACGCGTTGGATGAAAAACTAAACCTGCCGTCGAGTGCCCAAATTCAAATCTATCGCATTGCCCAGGAGGCCCTAAGCAACATCTGCCGGCACGCCGGAGCGAAGCACGTGAAGATGAGCGCGAACGTGTCTGCGACGAATGCTTTTGAGCTGACCATTGAAGATGATGGACGCGGATTTGAAGGCAGCGAGGTGAAGAAGAATTCTCGCGGCATCGCCAACATTCGCGCTCGGGCCAGCATGATTGGCGCGGACGTTGAGTGGGGTAAGCGACCGAGCGCCGGCACTGCTTTCAAACTCTCGCTGCGATCTGAAAACGGCCAGCGCGCGTGACGGCCTCGAGGTTTACCGGTTGTACTCAACCAAAGCAAAAAACTGCCAATGACGGGTTATCGGCGAGGTAAGCCCTTCGCGAACTGTCTGGGCGGCGACTGAAAAGGACAGCGTGAACAGGATGATGAGTAGCGCGACGCTCCTGTTGTATATTGCTTGCCGCATGATTCCAATGCTCCTGACGTGTCATAAGCCCGACCGTCAGGGAGGGCCTCATTGCTAACACAGCCCTTGCTTACGCGCGGGCTTCTGACACGATCTGCGTAATCTGTGGATGTAATTAATGATCATTAAAGCCGAAGTTCGAACCGCCCTCGAAACAAACCAACCGGTCGTCGCGCTCGAATCAACAGTGATCGCGCACGGTTTGCCGCGTCCGCAGAATCTCGAAACTGCCACGAGGCTGGAACAAATAATTCGCGAAGGCGGCGCGGTTCCCGCAACAATTGCGATGCTCTCGGGCGAGGCGCGGGTTGGATTGGAAAATTCTGATCTTGAATTACTGGCTTACAACGATGAAGTGAGGAAGCTGAGCGTTCGCGATCTGGCGATCGCCGCCGCGCGCGGTTGGCACGGGGCTACGACCGTTGCTTCGACCATGAGGATTGCGTATCGCGCCGGCATCAAAGTGTTTGCGACCGGTGGCATCGGCGGCGTGCATCGCGGAACGTTACCGGACGTGTCGGCTGACTTACCGGAACTTGCGCGCACTCCGATGATCGTAGTCTGCTCCGGCGCGAAAATCGTTTTGGATTTGCCCGCGACACGCGAATGGCTCGAAACAAACAGCGTGACCGTCGTCGGCTACGAATGTGACGAGATGCCCGCATTCTATTCGCGCGCCAGCGGCCTGCCCATCGATGTTCGGTGCGACTCGCCTGACGAAGTTGTCGCTATTTACCAAGCGCAACGCGAACTTGGGTTGAAATCTGCACTGCTGGTCACCGTGCCTGTTCCGCGTGAAACTGAAGTTGACGCAGCATTACTTGAGAGCGTTCTGGCTGATTCTCTTGATCAGGCTGAGCGCGAAAAGATTGCCGGCCGGGAGGTGACTCCATTCCTGCTCGCTCGCATGGCCGAACGGAGTGAGGGCGTGACGTTGCGCGCAAACATTGCGCTGCTTGAAAACAATGCCCGCGTCGCCGCGCAGATTTCTCGGGCGCTCTCAGCGTGAGGGCATTGCGGCTCAGCCGCCGCCCAGCGCGGGAAGCCTCCGGCTTACCGTTGCGAATCTTTTGATTCTCCCGTCGAGGCCGCGCCTCGACGGGCGGAGGCACAGCCTCATTTTCTAAGAGACGGCCACGGTGAGGCAAAGCCTCACCGCACTGTGCTGCGGCGAAGCCGCGTTGCAAGATTCGCAACAGGACTCATTTGACATAATCGCTTCTTAGTTCGACATGAGCCATCGCCTCTCGCAAACATCGCTCTTGCTCATATGCCTCCTGCTGAACGTCGCGGTGGCCCACTCTCAGACCAATCGCCCGGCTGGCCATGGATTATCTAAATCGCGGCACGAAGGAATTGGAATTGGGAAACCTGGATACCGCCCTCGCTCATTTCAACCGCGCGATTGAACTCGATCACAATTACGCCGCGCCCTACTTCAGTCGCGGCCTGGTCCGCAAGCGCCAGTCAGATTACGACGGGGCGATCAGCGACTTTACGCGATCAATCGAACTCAGTCCGATGGCTGAAGCCTATCTCGATCGCGGCGCCACCCGGAAAGATGAGGGCGATCGAGACGGGGCCATCGCCGATTACAACAAAGCGATCGAACTCAATCCGAATTACGCGGACGCATTTTACAATCGCGGAATTGCCCGGGATGACAAAGGCGACTATCGTGGAGCCGCTAACGATTTCACTCGCGCGATTGAGCTCGATCCGGCGAGCGCCCGCGCGTTTGTCGGGCGTGGATTTGCGCAGATGCACCAGGGCAATCCGGACGCGGCGTTGATCGATTATTCAAAAGCGATCGAACTCAATCCGCGGAGCTTTCTCGCCTTCCTTAATCGTGCCTTTGCCCGAAAGCAAAAAGGCGATCTCGACGGAGCCATCGCCGATTTGAGTAAAGCGCTGGAGATCAATCCGGAAGATTCTGACGCCTGGTTCGAGTGCGGAATCTTGCGCGGCGCGAAGAGTGATTTGGACGGAGCGCTGGCGGATTATGCGAAGACGATCGAATTGAATCCAAAGAATGCGAGGGCCTACGCCAATTGCGGAATGATAATGCTTCTGCGCGGACAAGACACCGCCGCGCAAAAAGAATTCGACATCGCGCTTAAGATCGACAGCACTCTCAAACCTAATTTGGAAAAATCGATCGAGCAGATCAAGAAAGCCCGCCCGTCGTCACCTGGAACGCCTCGGCCTTGAAGGTAATCACAAAACCGTTTGGACAGGATTTACAGGATTAACAAGATGTCCAAGCAACTACAATTAGTGCCGTAAATCCAGTTCAACTGGTTAATCCTGTCATTGACTCAAAACTTGAAACTCGAAACTCGAAACTATATGCTTGGGCGCGTGGGGCAGTAGCTCAGTTTGGCAGAGCGCCGCGTTCGCAATGCGGAGGTCAGGGGTTCGATCCCCCTCTGCTCCACCAATTGTTTTCAACCATTTACAGCCACAGGAAACTGTGGCTGTTTTGCCAAGTGGCCAATGCGTAACTTACTTCTCCAGAAGTAAGCTCATTGCCGGCTTACTGCGTTCAACCAAGAAGCGATACTTTGACAAACGCGAGGGCGATAGATACTGGGTCGTCTTGTTGGGACTACTTGCGGTTTCTTTCCTGGTTTCGGTCCAGCGCTGCCGCGGGCTGGTTTGAATCCGATTGCGGCGCGAACGTAGCCGCAACCGCGGTTCGTCGGACCCAATAGATGTCGCGCTTGAGATCATGAGAATCTGATCTGGCTGAAGTATCAAGGAGTCGTGGTGACATGAAATCGGCGTGCGGCTCGAAATCCAGACGGCTTTGCTCGGCGCGCTGAAACCGGCCGCCTTCAACCACTACCCTGTAAGATTTTATCGGCTTGCCATTCGCCTCAATTATCAACTGATAGTCGCCGTCACGCCTGGCCAGGTCAGCCAGAGTGAGCTGCTGTGGGCCGGTCTTCGTGATTCGGATCAGTTCGCTGGTGAAGAATTGCCAATCATCGTTGTTAAGTTCCACTGGGTTGCGGCTGCGAGCAATTTCCCGGTAGTCCTTCAACAGGTGTATGGCAACCAGCGGATTGGTCATTCCTTTTGGAAGCTCACGTGTACTCATCCACCAGTTGAAGTCTAAGTTCGCGGTCGGTTGATCGAGAGGAAGGGAAAAATAAGCGAGGTCTCGCCACGGTCCCTCGCGTAGAAATTTCTTCGGCGGATCATAAGCGTTACCGTCAGGCTCAACTTTTAAAGAGAACGGCAATCTGGTGACTACGTCGTCCCCGATTACAATTGTCAAAACGAAATCGCCCGACTGCCGAAGCTTGATCCCCTGCGGTTCGTTATTAGGTACGAGATCAGCAAAGATCGGAGAGCTCGAATGCGACTCGAACCGTAAGGGAAGACTGAACACCTGTTCTCCGGACAATTTGTTGACGGTAAGAGTCGCGATTTTGTCGCCAGCAGGGGGAAAGACCAGCTGCAACCCTTCGATCAGAAACTCACCATCTGCTTCAGAGAACCGCATGTTTAGCAAAGAACGGTACTCAGCCGCCGGTCTGGCCAACTGTCCGAACGTCTGGGAAGGCACCGCCAGAAGCAATGTCAGCACCGTGAGCCAAAGAATTCGAGATTTACAGAGCACGTTCTTATAGGTAAAGCTGCATATCCTCATCACTTCCAGTGGAAACCAGGTGACGGTTCGCCACCATATAGAAAAATGAGATAAAAAGCGAAAAACTCCGGTCAGGCGGTGCGCCGAAAGGCTCCTCGCACTACGAATATTCCGGCTGTGCGGCTGGCGAGATAGTGACGCTCACAAATGAAGTCGGCCGGCCGAAGATCTATTCAGGTGTGTTGGGAAGGGCAGGGGAAGGCTGAGAGCTGATCAGATTCTCAACCGAGGCTTCATCTTATCGGTGCGTCTCAACTCGTCTTCATCCGAACGTCGAAACCCAAACACCTGTTCACTAAGGCCAGGCGATCACTTTGGCTTTTGGTGTCGAGCTCGCCTTTGCCGGGGCGATCAGTTGAGGACTTTGAGTTTTGTCTGTTTCCTTCTTCGTCGCCGTGAGGTTCGCAACCTTCTCCTTTTCGGATTTAGGAGTGCCGGTGGTTGGTGTTTGAACGGCGGCTTTGTTTTCAGGTCGCGCCAGCATCGGGGTGTTCACTTTAACTGGACTCGCAGCTTGAGCACTGTCTTTGCGGCGGGCGGCCACAGTCTCGCCTTTAGCTGTAGTTGGAGTTGTTGGATTTTGCGGGCGAGGCTTGACCTTGCTGCTTGATGATGTCGCAGGAAGTGCACCGCTAGTCTTGGGCTCATCAATTTTGATGTCGGCAGTCTCAGACGATGCAGACGGTGCGGCGACGTTGGTCTTTGGTTCATCAATCGTGCTTGTCGTTGATTGAGCGGACGTAGACTCGGTGCTGTTGGGCAGAGTGGATTGCGGACTTAAATCAGTCTTCTTGATACCGCTCTCCGCTTGCGCGGGAGGCGCGGCAGTCGGATTCGCTGACGAACCCCGTAGCGTCATGAACGAATAGACCGCGACGCCTCCGAGGATTAGCAGAATCACGGCCAGGCCCAAAGGGTGAATTGTCTTGAGATGTCCGACCAGGGCGGATCCCGGCTTAAACTCGGCCCGCGTTTCATGCACCAGCTCCCAAATCTCCGGTGGCTCTTTAAGTGTCCTAACCTTTGGATCTCCACTAGTTTTTGCCGCGGCGGGCACGGTGTTTGGGTTGATTGGTAAATTGCCTGCTGCTGACATCTTCTTTGCCCCCCTTACTTCACGATCGTAATTCGATCCCCGGGTTGTAGCACCGGGTCGGCAACTTTCCCGGTATCAATGTCCTTCAATTTGTAGCGACTCAGAACCAGGAAGCCTTTGCCGTTATCGCGAGCCAGCCGCGCCTCCTTTGAATTTTTGATCAATCCTCCCGCGGCGATGATTGCCTGAGTCAGCGTCAACCCGCGACGAAAACTTTTCTCTCCCGGAGACTTTACTTCGCCGCCAACGTAAAAGAACTGTTGCGGACTAGTTTGCAGAGTTATCACATCACCAGTCCTGACCAGCATATTCATCTCTGATGGTTCCCGGAGATCGATCACATAACTTTCGTTGGATTCGTTTCGCAACAAGATTACGCGGTCAGCCTCGGGCAGTGGTTGCGCATCGGCAACTACCACATAGAGGGGAATGGCCTCGCGCCTGATGATCTTTGTGCCGGGTTCCTTAACGAGACCGCTAACCAGGATGGTATGGCTGACGTACTCGTTGACCGCGACTGAGACATTCGGACTCTTCGTTGAGGCCCGTTGTTTCAGGTCGTCTTCGATACGCGACTTGATTTCTTCAACGGTGAATCCGGCGCCGGGGAAAGGCGCACTCAAATCCGGATGCTCGAGCAAACCCGTCGGGGTGACGGTAAAGAGAGTTGATTGTGAGGAAGCAGCATCAGTCAGACGCACGTCCAGAATGTCGCCTGGTCCAACCCGATAGACTTTGGTGAGAGCAGCATCGTTCGCGGGCTTTGATGTTGGAGGTGAAGACGGAGCAGTGCTCAACGCCGGTGAGCCATCTGTTTGATCCTTCGCATCCTTGGCCTCAAGGGCGATCTTCTCTCGACTTCCTTTCTCACGCTCCAACATCAAACGCGCATCAGCCCGAATGTCGATCGCCTTTTTATCTTTAGGCTTCAGCGCCAGAGCGTTGTTCAGATTCTCGATAGCCTGCTCCCACAGATGCAGGTCGTAGTAAGCGTGGCCCAGGCCCAGGTAAGCATCCGCATAGTCAGGGTTCAATTTCACGGCCTGCCCAAAGCTTTCGGCCGCTTGCTTGAACAAACCCGCACGGCCGTATTTCACGCCCGAGTTGTAGAGCCTCTTGGCTTCGGCAGTTGCTTCAGCGGACACCGGCTTGCGATCAGCGACTTCATTGACGGCCGGAGGTGCCTGAGCGAGTCTGGGTCTTACGGGATCGGATTGATCCTGAGCCAGCGCGGACGGAAAACCAGACAGCAAGAGTAAGGTCGCAAGATGGTGAGCCTTGAACATGGGATCCTCATGTATCCGGCTTTTTGTCGGGCAGGGCCTAACAGAAAGTCACTGTTTGGCGCTTCTAAGCCTGGGGATAAGTTTGCGTAGACCGAGGAGACCGTGGGGACACTGACTAAGGGTGTGCTGCTTATAACATTTTTTCCGTGTCCAACTCCAGCGAAAAAGGGCGTTGTGCCCTATTTTGAAAGTCTCCGCGCCACCTCGGCGCTCTCAGCGTCTCCGCGGTGAATACACTTGAAGCAATTACTCGCCGCTGAGGCGCAGAGGTCGCGGAGCGCCGCGCAGAGAAAAGAATGAGAGCAGGCCATAGGTGACGAAACTCTTTCAGTATGGAAAAATCGAAAGAGTGACGCCGTATCTCACCAGCGCGCAAGAGAGAATTCTGCGGTCGTGCATCAATGTACCGCAGGCTGTCCAGCCTGCGGCGACTGTGGTGAGGTAAAGCCCGCAGACGAGACAGTCTGCGGTAGGTACCACTACCCGAAGAAGCGAAAGGGAGATTAACGTTAAGTGGCTATTACAAAACGCAGTGAAGACTATTCCCAGTGGTATCTGGATATCATCAAGGAAGCCAAGTTGGCCGACTACTCGCCGGTCAAAGGTTGCATGATCATTCGACCGAATGGCTATGCGATTTGGGAAAAGATGCAACGGGCCCTGGACGACATGTTCAAGGAAACAGGGCATGTGAACGCCTACTTCCCACTCTTTATTCCCAAGTCGTACTTGAGCAAAGAGGCTGAACACGTCGAACACTTTGCCAAGGAATGCGCGATTGTTACTCACTACAGGTTGAAGGCTGCGGAAGATGGAAGTCTGGTCGTCGATGATAACGCCAAACTGGAAGAAGAACTGGTTATACGTCCCACCTCGGAGACCATCATCTGGAGCGCTTATAAGAATTGGATACAGTCCTACAGAGACTTGCCTGTTCTGATAAATCAATGGGCGAACGTGGTTCGATGGGAAATGCGGACGCGGCTCTTTTTGAGAACGGCAGAGTTCCTCTGGCAAGAGGGCCACACCGCGCACAGAACTTATGATGAGGCCGAAGAAGAAGCTCTCAAAATCCTGGGCATCTATAAAAAATTCGCTGAAGAGTTCATGGCGATGCCGGTTTATTCCGGGCTGAAGACAGAATCCGAGAAGTTCGCCGGCGCCGATCACACGTACGCGATTGAAGCGATGATGCAGGATAAGAAGGCGCTTCAGGCCGGCACGTCGCATCATCTCGGGCAGAACTTTGCGAAAGCCTTTGATGTGAAGTATCGAGACGAGGATGGCGAACAGAAATACGTTTGGGCTACAAGTTGGGGCGCGAGCACTCGCTTGATCGGTGCTCTGATAATGACTCACAGCGATGACAAAGGACTGGTGCTACCTCCTAAACTGGCGACCAGGCAGGCAAGTATCGTCCCAATTTGGAGGACCGCGGAAGACCGGCCCAACGTCATGGATTACTCCAACAGGTTGAGCTCCGCGCTGAGCGAACGAGGCATTACCAGTTACCTTGATGATAGAGAGGACCGGTCGCCCGGTTGGAAATTCAATGAATCGGAGCTGAATGGTATTCCGCTTCGATTTGAGATAGGACCAAAAGAAGTTGCGGGTGGAACAGTCGTAGTTTGCAGAAGAGACACGAGGGCTAAGGAGAGTTTTAGCTTTGCCGAGGCGCCGGAAAAGGCTACGACTCTGCTAGCTGAGATCCAAACGAGTCTTTTGCAAAAGGCACGTGACTTTAGAGACAGCAACACCTTCGACGTGCAGACTTATGACGAAGCCCTGGAAGTTGTGAAAACAAATTCCGGTTTTGCCAGAGCGTTCTGGGACGGTACGGCGGAAGATGAGATTAAGCTGAAGGATATCCAGGCCAGCGTCAGATGTTTGGTTTCAGATGAGGAAACGGGCGCCGGTAAATGTATCGTGTCGGGTAAAGAAGCAAACAGGAAAGCCATCATTGGTAAATCTTACTGAACGGCTCTGCCTCAAAAAGTCCTCTCTCATTCACCAGTCGCGGCGGAGATCAGCTGCGAAGCAGCGGTAGAGTTAAGCTCAAGGTGAGGCTTTGCGAACCTTGGGTAATGGTTGTTGGATTCGGCGAGCCGCGAAGCGCGCGACAGAGATTCGTGAACAGGGTCTCGCTTATTACCCGTGATCGCTGTCGCGCCTTCGGGGCTCGATTATCTTGCGTGGTTGACCCAAGGCTCGCAAAACCTCGCCCTGGGCTTAACTCTGACCGCTGCTACGCAGCTCGTTGAAAAAGTTCACCTCTAGTGTCGAGTAGAGACGCCGGAAGGCTCTATTAGTGAGCTAATGTAGTCCTCGCAAGCATTCACTTCACTAGGTTCAAATTACAGTTTGAATCACACGGTTCAGAGTTCAGCCTTCAGGCTGCCGCTTCGCAGTACAAGCTGAAAGCTTGAACTCTAAACAAAAAAAGGGGTGACAAAGATTGAAAAGACAATCGAGCACGGTGACGTGCACCGCTGGAGCTATCACACTCCACAAGGCTCAGGTTGGTGATGTAGTCCTTTCGGCATTCACCCCAAATTAATGGCGACAAGAATTGGTGAGAGAATCCCACGAAACCGAAATCAAGTGGGACGGGATTCGAACCCTGGCTTTCGCTTTACCATGTACTCCGCACCAGCATTCGCCAGACTGTCTTTGACTGGAGCGCAAGCGTCCCCGCTTGCTCTGCCCCGCATTCGCCTTCCCGAGTCGAGCAAGCGTCCCCGCTGGCGCTCCAGTCGTCAATTCATCGGGCCGACAAAAATCGTCGAGACATTGTTCATTTCCAAGTGAATGTAGTCACGACAGCATTCGGCCCAGGTTTAGTTTCAAGTTTCGAGTTTCATGCTCTTCGTTTCAAGTGTTAACTCGAAACCAGCAACTCGAAACCCGAAACTCGTTCTACAGCGCCACCGACTCGATCACCCCGATCCAGTGGTCGCCGTTAAGTTCACCGCGGGCGAACTCTGAGATCACTTCAAAAACCTGATCCGAAAATCCGCCGACGTTGAGAATGTCCTCGCGCTCAGAGGCTTGCACCGTGCGATAAGGCTGCACGTCGATACAAGCCAGGCGAGCGTTAGGATTGCGTTGCTTGAACACGTTCCATTCTCGCATCGTCTCGGTGCCGCGGCCGGCGCCGGCATCAACCCACGACTCGTAATCCGAAATAAAGATCACGAGATCGCCCTTCGCCTTGCGGCGGTTGAGCATTGCCAGCGGCGCACTGCAATTAGTTCCGCCGCCGCCAATCGCAGCCAGCCGCGCCGCGTTAGTCATCACGCTGTCGCGCGAGTTGAGATTTACCTTAACCACATCACACTCGAACGGCAGCACTTCGGCGCCCGGGTTCTTGCGCAGCACCGCAGCGGCAACCAGCGCCGCCAGGTCGATGCAACGCACCGCTGTGGTCGAACCCTTGCGGAAGCCGGTTGCCGGTGACGACATCGAACCCGAAACATCCGGACAGACATAAACCTGTCCGTCGATCGAAGGCACGTTTGCGATCGCAATCTCCATTGCATCCTGGAGCGCATCACAGATTTCCTTCGGGATGTCAGCGTTCACGTTAGCCATCATGTAAGCGACCATCAGTTGATACGGAAACACGCGGGCCCTGGCGATTGCCTTTACGTCGCGAAGACGTTCCGCAATTAGCTCAGTCAGACCTTCCTGACCAAACACACCATGACGGGCAAACGTGTTCAGGTTCATGCGAGTCATCTGCCACGGCGCGCGACGCGCAATCGCAGTCCACTCCGCCGTCCCAAGCTCCAGCGCAGTCAGCATCTGAAAAGGCACATCAGGAACGGTACGCACGCCTTCGGCGTGCTTCACCAGTTCTGCCTTAAACGCTTCGAACTCGCGGGCAATTTCCGGCAGCGCATCTGCCGCATACTCGCGACCGATGAAATAACCGAACAGTGCTTCGCGCGCCGCGTCCTTTGGCTTTGGGTGGACCATCTTCACGATGTCAGTCAGCGAAGGGTCCTGGCCCACGTTGGCCTTGAACAGCGCGTCGGGATCACGAGCGTCGAGCCACTCGCGCACCAGACGCTTGGGCGCCGAGCCCAGCGACTTACGGCCCACCGCGCCCGAACGCATGATCTGCACAAAGTTGCGCAGCATCTTTGCGTTGTCGATCACGCGTGGGAACGCGACGTTGAGCAGCTCGCGGTCCTTCACCGACAGCACCGCGCAAAGCAGCGCCGGCATGTCCTTCATGAAGGCGCGCTCGCGACAGAACACTGCGGTTCTGGCGATGAAATCAGCGTCGACGTCGGCGCATAGTTCAAGCACTCTCGCGAGTTGCTCTCCGGCGCCTGCGTAGAAAGTTGTATTCAGACAACCGGTAGCAGCGTACTGCGCCAGTTGATGCTTTGGCGAAAGGGCGTACGCCGGAGCGCGCTCTTCGTTGATAGCATCGGTTGCTGGAATCAGCTTGCCGATTAGCGACTTGAATAGATTCTTGTTTGCCATTTTGTTACCTCACACTTCTATTGTCTGGTGACAATCGAAATACCTTTTGCGAATTCTGTTCTTCTCTGTGTCCTCTGTGGTTAAATCGATTTTCACCACGGAGGACACAGAGGATCACGGAGAAGACTTGGCTGCGGGAGAAGGAGTCGAACCTTCATCTTCGAGTTCAAAGCCCGACGTGCTGCCAGTTGCACCATCCCGCAAGGGAAGTTTCGAGTTTCGAGTTTTTTGTTCCTGGTTCGGGCAATGGCAACTCGAAACTCGAAACCAGAAACGCGAAACTAACGTTGGTCGCGGTGGAAGGAATTGAACCGACGTCGCTCGATTATCAATCGAGTGCTCTGGCCGTTGAGCTACACCGCGAAGAAGTTTCGAGTTTCTGGCTATGAGTTTCGCGTTGGCAGCGCCTTGAAACTCGAAACTCGAAACTCGCAACTCTAAACTTATTCTGGTTGACCCGACGGGGCTCAAACCCGCACCTCACGGCTTAAAAGGCCGCCGCTCTGTCACTCGAGCTCCGGGCCAGCAACAAAGTTTCGAGTTTCGGGTTTTTAGTTTCGAGTTCGATGAAGAACTAACTAGAAACTCGGAACCTGAAACTCGCAACTGCGAAGCTTGGCTGTGGCGGAAGGATTCGAACCTTCGATAGCCGGATTAACAATCCGGTGCCTTACCAACTTGGCTACGCCACAAGAAACGCAACATCGATTTAGAGACTGACTTGTTCCGCCGGCGCACATCTGGTGGAGCGACGGTGGTCAATGAAATTTGGTGGCGGGAGCAGGAGTTGAACCTGCCGGTTTTGGCTTATGAGACCAGTGAGCCGCCCTTGCTCTATTCCCGCGTCAACTTTTGGAGGCGATGAAGGGAGTCGAACCCTTATCGTCCGGTTTACAAGACCGACGCTCTGTTATCCAGTTGAGCTACATCGCCGCAGTGGCACAGACTTCAGTCTGTGATTCTCGAACCAGGCCCGCGCCTTATTGGCTGGATCACAGACTGAAGCCTGTGCCACTTAATTTTGGTGGACTGGGAGGGATTCAAACCCTCACAAGAAGTTTGCAGGACTTCTATGCTGTCGGTTACATCACCAGCCCGGGATAAGTTTCTAGATTTGGTGGCTGCGGGTGGATTCGAACCACCAGCCTCGCGCTTATGAGACGCTTGCTCTGTTCCGTTTGAGCTACACAGCCAGGAGCGTCAGAACCCCGAGCGATAGCGAGGTGGATCAGGGGGGCTACTTGATCCGGTCGCTGTCGCTCCCGGTTCGGACACGTATTTGGAAGCCCGCGGAGGAATTGAACCTCGTGCCTTTCCACCCGACGCTTTGCAGGTTCGGTTTAGAAGACCGATGCCGGGAACGCGGGCCAAGTCATTGCGGATTGATGATTGCCAATTGCCGATTTGAGCCTGCGCCCAACACCCAATCGGCAATCGCCAATTGGCAATCGTCAATGACTTTGGTCGGGGCGTGAGGCCGACCACGCCTCTTCGAACTCCACGCTCCAGGCAGTCACCGTTCTGCCGGGATGAGTCACGCCCCGATAAAATCAGTTTCGGGTTTCGGGTTTCGAGTTGGCGTCTTCAACCAGAAACTCGCAACCCGAAACTCGAAACTAAATACTGGTGCCCAAGGAAGGACTTAAACCTTCAACCTCTGGTTTGTAGGACCAGCGCTCTATCAATTGAGCTACTCAGGCGAGAAATGATTTGCCACAGCCGAACACAGATAGCACTGATTAAGAAAAGAAACTGATTCACTGTTTCTTATCTGTGACAATCCGTGTGTATCTGTGGCTGTTTGTTTGGTGGTCGGAGTTGGAATCGAACCAACCTTTCGGGTTTTTCAGACCCGCGCTAATCCGTCTCAGCTATCCGACCACGAAGATGATTCGCCACAGATGAACACGGATCACACAGATAAGAATCACCGCAATTACCGGTAATCACCTCCTTTCTATCTGTGTAAATCCGTGTCTTTCTGTGGCTGCCATTAGGCCCGGCGCTTCCGCTCACGATGCACCTTTTCCATGACGTCACGATCGTCGTGCACGTCCATGAAGAGGTACTTGCGCCATTCGGCCCGCGCTTCTGCATAGTGACAAAGCACGACGCGTTCGAGCTTTACCCGCAGCGCCGTCTGCGAAGTCAGCAGAGGCATGCGTGCTTCATCCGGAGTGCGATTGGCCTTGCGGTTATTGCAAGCGATACACGCAGTGACGATGTTCAACGGCGAGTTATCGCCGCCCCGCGAACGCGGCAGGATGTGATCGAGCGTTAGCTGGGCCACGCCTTTCTTCTCGCCGCAGTATTGGCAACGGAACTTGTCGCGCATGTAAATCCGCAAGCGCTTCATGCCCGACTGCTCGCGCCGGCGGCGAACGTTGATGTAAGTGCGCCGGCGAATTACCGACGGCACAGGGAATTCATCATGCGCCGAACGCAGCACGCGATCGCCGTCGAATTCCTCGACGAAAACCGTGTTCTTGTAGGTCATGATGATGGCCCGCGCGACACTGACGGTGCCGAGCGGCTCGTAAGTTTGGTTGAGCAGCAGAACTCTGCCGTTGAGTGCCATGACTCGGCGCCTCCTTTCTGAAGATAATTGGTGTCAGAACCGCGAGCGGTAGCGACCGGATCAACAAGTTAGTTAGGGTCGCGTGGTTGTTCTTTGGGGTTAGGGTGATCCGGTCGCTACCGCGCGCGGTTCCGACAGGATTGTGGAGCGCGCGGTGAGACTCGAACTCACGAATACCGGATTTGCAATCCGGCGCCTTGGCCGCTTGGCGACGCGCGCGGAAGTCGGCCACAGATGAACACGGATGAGAAAAGGATTTGCGCGATTGCTGCCTCGCCTTATCTGTGGCGATCCGTGTCAATCTGTGGCTCAGTTGTCTTGGAACGGAAGGAGAGATTCGAACTCTCGAATCGAGTTTGGAAGACTCGCATGTTTCCAGCTACATCACTCCCGCTTTTTTTGACGCTGACTGGAGCGCAAGCGTCCTCGCTTGCTGGATGGGATTAGCTCGCGGAAATTGCAAGCGGGACGCTTGCGCTCCAGTCGTGTTGCTTTGGTTGTGGGGTGAGATTTCGAAATGCGCAGGTTGGACAACCGGCGCTACATTTGGAACTCCTGACAGGACTTGAACCTGCAACCTCGACGTTCGAAGCGTCGCGCTCTTTCGATTGAGCTACAGGAGCGAACCTAGTATGGATTTGGTCGGGGAGGACATAATTGAACTGTCGCCACGAGTTCCCAGGACTCGGATGCTTGCGTTACACCACACCCCGAAATTCAGTTTCGAGTTCCGAGTTAGAGTTTCGAGTTCAAAGGCCCGATTAACTCGAAACCAGAAACTCGAAACTCGAAACTTTCCTATCCCTTCACGCAGACCACTTGTTTGATCTCAGCGACGATTTCAACCAGGTCTTCCTGGTTCTTCATCACCGCTTCAATCGATTTGTAGGCGCCGGGAATTTCATCCAGCACGCCCTGGTCTTTACGACATTCAACGCCTGCGGTCTGGCGGGCTAGATCTTCACGAGTGAATTTCCGCTTCGCTGCGCCGCGTGACATCTTGCGACCCGCACCATGAGAGCAGGAGTTAAAACTCTCAGCCAGGCCGCGTCCCTTAACGATGAACGATTTTGCGCCCATCGATCCGGGGATGATGCCGAAAGCGTCTTTGTCGGCATTGATTGCGCCCTTGCGGGTGACGAAAACTTTTTCGCCATAGTGCTCTTCGAGCGCAACGTAGTTGTGATGACAGTTGACCTGAACTTCAGGCTGGAATGCTTCGCGATGATTGAACATCTTGTTAAAGACCTTCAACAGTCGCGCCATCATGATCTCGCGGTTTTTCATCGCGTAGGTTTGCGCCCACTTCAGATCTTTCCAGTAAGCCGCAAACTCAGGCGTTCCCTGAATGAAGTAAGCCAGATCAGGCGCCGGAAGTTCCGAGAGCTTCCACAGAGACTTGGCCGTCGAGATGTGACGCTCAGCCAACTCTTTGCCGATGTTGCGCGAGCCTGAGTGCAGCATCAACCAGACGAAGTTTTCCGTATCCAGACAAACTTCGATGAAATGGTTTCCGCCACCCAGCGTGCCCAGTTGCTTCATCGCCCTCGCTTTGCGATCGTGAACCCCTTCATGAAGATCGGCGAAGTCTGCCCAGCCGTTCCAGTTATCGGATTCATCAACTGGATCGCGATAGTCATGGAAGCCGACTGGAATTGCTTCTTCGATCGCCAGGCGCAGGTCTTTCAACTTGCCATCAAGTATTCCGCTCTTGAATGGCGTCTTTACGGCCATCATGCCGCAGCCGATATCTACGCCGACCGTGGCGGGAATCACTGCGTCTTTGGTTGCGACCACCGAACCAACCATGCTGCCTTTGCCCAGATGCGCGTCAGGCATCAGCGCGACGTGCCGGAACAAACATGGCAAGCGCGAAACGTTTCGCAGCATCGATTGTTCTTCAATGCTGAATTCATGATTGGCCCACGAAAGAATTTCGCTGTGGGCGCCACCGATTGGTAGCTTTTCGTAAGGCATTTCGGTTTCTCCTTTCTAGAGAATAGTTGAAAACTCGAATTTTTGGAGTGCGCCGGCAGAGCGAAGCGGCGACGGCGCTTGGATTTGGGGTGAGGATTTCAAATGACCGATGTCGAAGAAATTGATCCAAAGCGGCGTCGATGCAGCCGCACTCCAAATTGGTGCGCCAGGTGAGACTCGAACTCACAATCCCCTGCTTAAGAGGCAGGTGCCTTGAGCCAATTTAGCTACTGGCGCGCGGTGGTAACGCAAGCTGTTAGCTTGCGGTCGCAAACTGACAGTTTGCGTTACACGGAGTTGGCGGAACTGAACGGACTCGAACCGTCATCGACCTGATCGACAATCAGGCGCCTCACCTCTCGGCCACAGTTCCGAAAAACCTCCGGCTGCCCTTTTTCTTGACACAGTCTCAGAGGAGGCGTAAAGAGTGGCTCGCTTTACGAGCAAGCAAGTCGGCTCAGTCAGCCGCGTAGCGGCGAAATGTTTATAGATCGTTGTGATCAAAAAAACTCGGCAGCTCCTTTAGGAGCGTAATATTTTCTGCCGCCCATAAATGGGCGTTAGAAATCAAAAGCTTCGTTCGCTTCTATAAACATTGCGTGCCTACGGCACGAGAAGGACGATGGTCGGCAATTATTTGGGTGGGTCGAAGGGAGTTGAACCCTCAACGGTCGCAGTCACAGTGCGATGCTCTGCCAGTTGAGCTACGACCCACATGAACATTGTCGATTTTAGATTGTCGATTGCCGATTGAAGGCCTAACAAAATTCGCAGTTCAAAAACAACAATTGGCAATTGACAATCGGAAATGGAGTTGGCAGGGATGACGAGACTCGAACTCGCAAATCAGCTGATTGAAAATCAGCCCGCTTTCCATTTCGCGTTCATCCCCATGATTGTTTTGGTGCGCGTGGAGAGATTCGCGCCTCTCACAAAGCTGATCTTAAGTCAGCCGCCTCTTCCAATTGGGCTACACGCGCGAGTGGCACAGACTTCAGTCTGTGTCTGGATTGCGAGAAACACAGACTGAAGTCTGTGCCACTTATTTTTGGTACCGGCGGAGGGATTCGAACCCACACTGTCTAGTTTCTAAGACTAGCGCCTCCTGCCCGTTGGGCTACGCCGGCAAACTTTAAGGATGAAGGCGGAAGGATGGGGGATGAAATAGAAATCCCGCCTTCATTTCATCCTTCAGCCCTCATCCTTCATCCCTTGATTTGGCGGACCTGGCACGATTTGAACGTGCGACCTCGACCTTCGCAAAGTCGCGCTCTAATTCCGCTGAGCTACAGGTCCTTCGGTTGCGGATTTCGGATTGTTGATTGCGGATTCGCGAACCGGG